>ODAJ012191616.1_pt1 | contig 113312 bp, 86 predicted proteins | sample 1539241 | NCBI WGS metagenome assembly ODAJ01 (sample SAMN02144231, study PRJEB22623) | gut metagenome | biome: sheep rumen | host: Ovis aries | place: New Zealand | reverse complement strand
TGCCTTTGTATTTGTTTTTTGTCGTGATTAAAACTATAACACAAAGTGGTGTTCTCTATTGCTTTTTCCTACAAAAATTTTACACTAGCATGGACTTCCACCGAATAAAACAGCAGACCCTGATAATCTGCTATTTCCCGGAGGACCCTGTCCCATTGACACGCGAGTTAAGAATCTCAATTATTTCTTTTTATCATTTCCCAGGACCAGACCATAAAGCAGACCAGTCCTGACCGGATTCCATAGGATCCGGAATCCATGCCCAAGGCTTCCTGCAAACCTCCTAGTCCTCCCCATCTTTCTGGAGAACACGGAACCGGTAGCCAGACCCCCAGACTGTCTCTATATAACCGGACCTGGAAGAAGTCTGGCCCATCTTTCTCCTGACCTTTTTTATATGTACCGTAACTGTGGCAATATCCCCCAGGGATGTCATGCCCCATACAGTACTGAACAACTCATCCTTGGAATAGACATGGTTGGGATGGGAAGCAAGAAAGCAAAGCAGGTCGAATTCCTTTGTGGTAAATAAGATCTCCTTGCCGTCAACGTAGACCCTTCTGGCATTCTTATCTATGTGAAGTCCAGGATAATCTATGAAGTCCTCACTGCCCTTTTCCCTTTTCAGAAGCCGGTCATAGCAGGCCAGGTTCGCCTTAACCCGGGCCACCAGTTCATTAGGATTAAAGGGCTTCTTTATGTAATCATCTGCCCCCACGCCAAGTCCCCGGACCACGTCGATCTCGTCACCTCTTTCGGATACAAACAGTACAGGGATCAACTTATTTTTCCGAATCTGCTTACATATCTCAAAACCGTCTGTATCCGGCAGGTCCACTGCCAGCAGGACCAGGTCAACCTGGTCCTCCAGGATTCTCTTAAGTCCCTGTCTGCCCAGGGATTCTACTTGAACTGTGTAAGAATTAATCTCCAGATAGTCTCTTTCCACTTCAATGATGTCCGTATCGTCATCTATGATCAGTATTTGATTCATTAGTCTGCCTCATTTCTTTAATTATGCAATATTTATAGCTTAACAGACTTTTATATGACACTTCTTGTTAATCTGCTCCATCATTATAGCACAATTTTTCCATCAATGATAAAAAACTTCACCTATGCTTGGAATTTTCTTCCCAATAATAGCTTTGTAATTCTAAATATATTAAAAAAAGAAGCTGCCGGTTTAAACTGACGGGAAACAGAGAAACATTTCCCATCAGCTGCCAGAACAGCCTCCTTCTTTAAAAACCGCTGCCGCGGTTAGCATTATCTTTCACAGTAAAGAATATAGTCAAGAATCCGGTCAGACACTTCCTCCTTGGACATGAGAGGCAGCGCCAGCTCATCATCCTTTGAAATCAGAGTAACCCGGTTTGTGGACGTAGCGAATCCAGCCCCCTCTTCCTTGAGATTATTGGCCACGATCAGGTCAAGCTTCTTCTTTTTCAGCTTCTTTCTGGAGTTCTCCAGCATATCCCGGGTCTCCATGGAAAAGCCGCAGATCACCTGGTCCGGTCTTCTGTGCTCTCCGACATAGGCCAGGATGTCTGTTGTTCTCTCAAGGGCAATAACCATCTCGCCATCCTTCTTTTTCACCTTGTCATCGCTGACCTGGGCCGGCCGGTAATCGGCAACAGCCGCGGACTTAATCAGGATATGGCAGTCCTCAAAATGATCTCTGACCGCCTCAAACATATCCTGGGCAGTCACCACAGGCACCATGTTCACAAAGGGTACCGGGTCAAGGGCCACCGGGCCGGAGATCAGGGTTACGTCCGCCCCCCTCAGCATGGCACGTCTGGCCATGGCATAGCCCATCTTGCCGGTGGAATGATTGGTGATAAAACGGACGGGATCTATGGCCTCCCTGGTCGGTCCTGCCGTTATCAATACCTTCTTCCCCTTCAGATCCTTACTGCAGGCTATCTCCCGGAGAATATAATCATAGAGGAGGGCCGGCTCAGGCATCTTACCTGCCCCCGTATCCCCACAGGCCAGGTAGCCTGTGGCAGGAGAGATAACTTCCATGCCATAATGCTCCAGCTTCCTCAGATTATCCTGGACGATGGCATTCTCAAACATACGGACATTCATGGCCGGTGAAACCATAATCTTGCAGGTGGCGGCCAGGGCTGTGGTCGTCAGCATGTCATCGGCAATGCCATTGGCCAGTTTGCCGATGACATTTGCCGAGGCCGGTGCGATCATCATCAGGTCAGCTTTCTGTCCCAGATTAACATGGGCTACATGAAACTGAAAATTCCTGTCAAAGGTATCCACAAGACATTTATTGCCGGTGAGAGTTTCAAAAGCAGTAGGATGAATAAAATTGGTGGCATTCCTGGTCATAATGACATGAACGTCACAGTGCTGTTTCACCAGCATGCTGGCCAGGCTGGCAATCTTGTAAGCGGCTATACTGCCGGTTACACCCAGTACTACGGTCTTACCTTTTAACATATTCGTCTCCATTCCTCCGCCTTGAAAGGGCGGCAAAGTCTGTCCGGCAGATGAATCTGCCTGATCTCAGTCCATATCAGCCAGTCTGCCGTGCTTCTCATAAGTAGTGATCCGGCTGACCGCGTTATCGTCATCCACAAAGACCACAGAGGGCTTATGGTTCTCTGCTTCTTCCGGTGTCATGGAAGCATAACACATGATAATGATCTTATCATTGACACTGACACATCTGGCAGCTGCCCCGTTGAGGCAGATCAGACCACTTCCCCGCTCTCCGGCTATGGTGTAAGTCTCAAAACGGCTTCCGTTGTTGACGTCCACAATCTGAACCAGTTCATATTCCCTGATTCCTGCCGCGTCCAGAAGATCCTGGTCCACCGTAATGCTGCCTACATAGTCAAGCTCTGCCTGAACCACTGTCGCTCTGTGTATCTTCCCTTTTAACATATTAATTAACATGACTTGATTCTCTCCCTGTTATTCTGGACCGGCTCCGCCTTTCCGTCCCGGTTAAAGGACAGCTGCCGGCTGCCGGGGCATCCCTGCCCCTAATTCTGTCTGATCAATCTGGTCTGTCTATACAATAAAATTATCAATAAGTCTGGTCTTGCCAATGTAAACGGCGATCGCTGCCAGGGTCGGAGCCCCGATCTCCTCCACCGGCTGCATGGTAAGGCCGTCGACAATCTCCACGTAATCAATTCTTGCCAGAGGCTCACTGTTAATCAGGTCTGTCATAGCCTTCTTGACTTCTGCCGCGGAAGTAGCCCCATCCTTGACCATGTCCTGGCCCAGGAAGATGGCCTTGCTGAGAACCAGGGCCGCCTTTCTTTCATCCTCGTTAAGGTAGGTATTCCTGGAACTCTTAGCCAGGCCGTCCTCCTCACGGACGATGGGGCAGGCCACAATCTCCAGGTCCATATTCAGGTCCTCCACCATCCGGCGAATGATGGCCAGCTGCTGGGCATCCTTCTGTCCGAAGTAGGCCCTGTCCGGCTTCACGATATTAAAAAGCTTGGAGCAGACAGTACAGACACCGCCAAAATGAACAGGACGGCTGGCTCCGCAAAGAGTGCTGGTAAGTACATCCATATTCACATGGGTACAAAAGCCCGGCCTGTACATCTCAGAAGGTTCCGGATTGAAGATAAGGGAAGCTCCCAGTTTCTCACAGAGAGCACTGTCTCTGTTCATATCTCTCGGATAGGCCTCCAGGTCTTCATTGGGGCCGAACTGGGTCGGGTTGACAAAAACGCTGACCACCACCCGGTCATTCTGTTCTACAGCCTTGGAAATCAGGCTGCCGTGTCCTTCATGGAGATAACCCATGGTAGGAACCAGACCGACGCTGAGTCCCTCAGCTCTCCATGCCTTAACCTGTGCTCTTACCTGGTCTACAGTCTTAACGATATTCATAATGTCCTCCTGTATCTGCCCGCCGCGTCTCATCCTTTAAGGGGTGGCAGCGGGCACCCACACCCGGATGCCCGCAGGCCCGCAGCAAACTACTTATCGCATAGTATCAGCTTTTTTCTGTTTTGTAAAATATATTTTATCCTTCTTGGAACTTAGTAAAGTTTGTCAATCACTTCATCATCAATCTTGTAGGTATGCTCGGGAGCCGGGAAGGAGGAATCCTTGACCGCTGCGTCATACTCTCTGAAGGCCTGCTTCATAATCTCACCGATGTTGGCGAAATTACGGACGAACTTGGGCCGGAAATCAGAGAACATAGCCAGCATATCCGCATATACCAGAACCTGGCCGTCACAGCCGTTGCCGGCGCCGATGCCGATGGTCGGGATAGTGAGCTCCTTGCTGATCATCTCTGCCAGCTTGGCAGGAACACACTCCAGGGTGAGGGCGAAGGCACCGGCCTCCTCTACAGCCTTGGCATCCGCGATCAGCTTTTTGGCCGCCTCAAGACTCTTGCCCTGTACCTTGTAGCCTCCGAAGGCATTAATGGACTGGGGAGTCAGACCCAGATGGGCAACAACCGGAATAGATGCCGCTGTAATGGCCTTAATCTGGGGACAAACCTCCTGGCCGCCCTCCAGCTTGACTGCGGCACAATTGGTCTCCTTCATAATCCTGCCGGCATTCCTCACAGCATCTTCCACAGAAACCTGATAGGACAGGAAGGGCATATCAACGACAACAAGGGCATTCTTGGCACCGCGGCAAACCGCTGCGCCGTGATGGATCATATCTTCCACCGTAACAGGAATCGTGTTCTCATAACCCAGCATAACATTACCCAGGGAATCCCCGACCAGAATCGAGTTAACCCCGGCTTCATCCACAAGCTTGGCTGTGGAATAGTCATAGGATGTGAGCATGGAAATCTTCTCGCCTTTTTCCTTCATCGCCTTAAATGTTGCCACTGTGTTCTTCATGATAAATACCTCCAAATATCTCTGGTCAATCTACTAATAAAAATGTAAATATCCTGGCCGCCGCCCGGGCAGCCGCTCATCCTCTCTGCCTGCCGGAAGGTTCCTGAGACTTCCTGTCCCCTATCTGCCCCCTCTGCCAGGCTTTTCTCTTCGTCTTTCCTGTCAGCTATCCTCTGCCAGAACTTCTTCATCTTTCCTGTCAGCGATCTGCTGCCAGGTCTTCTTTTTCATCCTTCCTGTCAGCGATCTGCTGCAAGAACTTCTTCATCTCTCCTGTCAGCGATCTGCTGCCAGATCTTCCTCTTCATACTTCCTGTCAGCTATCCTCTGCCAGAACTTTCTCCACGCCAGTGTAGTCCCGGCCAGGATTCTTTCTTTTTCCAATCTCAACCAGGGTCTGGGACAGCAGCCGGTAAAGCTGCCTCTGCTCAGGGCCCAGACAGCGGAGATGCTTCTCAACTGTCGTCACATCTGCCCTTTCCACAGGGCCGGTCAGGCTGGCCGTCGTTCCCTTGTCGACAATGTGCTGCATATTACTGATCAGAATAGGAGCCAGGGCCCTGGCCGCACTGTCCTCATCAAAACCGCATTCTTTCATCAGATCCAGACCGTTCTGTACCAGCCCTACCACCAGATTGCTGCAGATTGCTGCCGCGCAGTGATACTTAACCTTGTCTCCAGCCTCGATAAAGCTGACCGGATTGCCAAAGGACCGGAAAAGGTCTGCAACCATATCAAGATGTGCCTGGTCTCCTTCAATTGTAAAATGGGCATGTGAAAGCTCTTTGTAAGAATGAAACTTATCGCTTACCGCAAAGAGTGGATGGATAGAATATCCGAAGGCTCCCCTGTCCTCTATACCGGGAAATGCTTCCCGCGAAGACAGAGCACCGCTGCAATGACATATAAACTTTCCCTCTAAAGGGAGATCCCGGATCTGATCCCATACCCTGGTAATCAGTCCGTCAGGAACCGTCAGAAACAGAGCGTCACTATCATAAACCAACTTAGAAATATCTTCATAAGCCTTAGTGTGACCGGCAAACTCCACCGCTTCCTCTGCGCAGCCACCGGCTGTATCATAAAACCCTGAAAGGTCCAGCCCATGGTCTGCAAAAAACCTGGCCAGGGAACATCCTACTTTCCCCGCGCCAATAAAACCAATTCTCATCAATATCACCTACCTTCGCAGGTGACGCTCTGAGTCTTATTCCTGACAGATATAAGCTCCTGATTCACATGTCACAAACGGTATGGTTTCTTACGAATACCATCCACAAAGCACCTTGTTGTCCAGACCAGGCCGACTGCCTGTCCGGTTTTTGGCGCTTCTATAATATAACACTATAGCAAAAAACTGTAAACAATTTTTATTTTACTCTTTTTTGCAGTTTTTTTATTTTATCCTTCAAAATATTCAACCCTCAACAGAAAAAAGCCCTGCCTCAAGGCAGGGCTTACATAGCCACATTTTAATTATATGAATTACAGATACTTTTTCAGGTCATCCACCTTATCCAGACGCTCCCAGGGAAGATCCAGATCATTGCGGCCGAAATGACCATAAGCGGCTGTCTGCTTGTAGATAGGTCTTCTCAGGTCCAGCATCTTAATGATTCCGGCGGGACGGAGATCAAAATTCTCACGGATCATCTCCACCAGCTTGTCATCGGAGATCTTGCCGGTGCCGAAGGTATCCACCATAATGGATGTGGGCCGGGCAACACCGATGGCATAGGAAAGCTGGATCTCACACTTGTCCGCCAGACCTGCTGCCACGATATTCTTAGCCACATAGCGGGCTGCGTAAGCAGCGGACCGGTCCACCTTAGTACAGTCCTTGCCGGAAAAGGCTCCACCGCCATGACGGGCATATCCGCCATAGGTATCCACGATGATCTTACGGCCGGTCAGACCACTGTCACCGTGGGGGCCGCCGATTACAAAACGGCCGGTGGGGTTGATAAAGAACTTGGTATTCTCATCGACCATATGATCGGGAAGAATAACATCAAATACATACTTCTTAATATCTTTATGAATCTGCTCCTGGCTGACCTCCGGGTCATGCTGGGTGGACAGAACAACTGCATCCAGCCGGTCCGGTCTGCCTTCCTCATCGTACTCTACTGAAACCTGGGTCTTCCCATCCGGTCTGAGATAGGGAAGGGTCCCATCTTTTCTTACTTTGGTAAGCTGCAGGGCCAGCTTGTGGGCCAGGGCTATGGGATAGGGCATGTACTCTTCAGTCTCATTGCTGGCGTAGCCGAACATCATACCCTGGTCACCTGCGCCGATCGCCTCCAGTTCCTCATCAGACATGGTGTTCTCCTTGGCCTCAAGAGCCTTGTCTACACCCATGGCTATATCAGCGGACTGCTCATCTAAGGCAACCATCACACCACAGGTATCACAGTCAAAGCCAAACTTGCCTCTGGTGTATCCGATCTCCCGGACAGTGTCTCTTACGATCTGCTGGATATCCACATATGCATTCGTCGTAACTTCTCCCATAACGAAGACGATTCCTGTTGTCACGGATGTCTCACAGGCAACGCGGCTCATGGGATCTTTTGCCATCAGAGCATCGAGAATAGCGTCAGAAATCTGATCACAGATCTTGTCAGGATGTCCTTCTGTCACTGATTCTGAAGTAAACAAACGTCTTTCCATCTTAACTCCTTTCAAAGTACATGCTACATCATACTTCCGGTCTTAAATCTGAACTTGTTGATCTCCCTCTCGGAGTCCACTTTCTCAATCAGACCTCCTAAAGACCGCAGCTTCTCGTCAAACCTCTCATATCCCCTCTGTATATAACCAATCTGGGATACGGTGGTATAACCCTCCGCGGCAAGGCCGGCGATAACCAGGGCGGCTCCGGCACGCAGGTCCGGCGCGTCAATCTCAGCCCCGGTGTACTTATCCACCCCGTAGATAATGGCCACATTTCCATCGACCATCTTGATGTTGGCTCCCATGCGGCGCAGTTCGTCCACATAGCGGAAGCGGTTTTCAAATATACTTTCTGTTATTGTGCTGGTCCCCTTGGACAGACCGAGGGTTATGGCCATCTGGGGCTGCATATCCGTCGGAAAACCAGGGTAGGGCAATGTCTTAATCTGTGTGTGCTTGAGACGGCGGGTCGCTACAACACGGACCGCGTCATCGGATTCCTCCACCTCGGCACCGATCTCAATCAGCTTGGCGCTGATTGCTTCTAAATGCTTGGGAATCACATTCTTAATCAGAATATCACCCTTGGTGGCGGCTGCGGCAACCATAAAAGTTCCGGCCTCGATCTGGTCAGGGATGATGGAATACTCTGTATCGTGGAACTTCTCTACGCCCTTGATACGGATCACATCTGTTCCCGCGCCACGGATGTTGGCCCCCATGCTGTTGAGGAAATTAGCAACATCAACGATATGGGGTTCCTTTGCCGCATTCTCAATGATGGTATTCCCCTTGGCAAGGGAGGCAGCCATCATGATATTGATCGTAGTTCCCACGGAAACCACATCAAGATATATATGAGCACCGCGAAGGACCTTGGCCTCCGCGATGACCATGCCATGTTCAATCTTGACCTTGGCACCCAGGGCCCGGAAGCCCTTGATATGCTGGTCGATGGGACGGCTTCCGATATCGCAGCCGCCCGGAAGAACAACCTTTGCCTTCCTGTACTTGCCGAGCAGGGCTCCGATCAGATAGTAGGAAGCCCTGATTCTTCTTATATATTCATTATCTACAATTAGATCTCCGTTGGAATCAATATTCTTTCCGCTGATCTCAACCTCGTTACTGCTTTTCCGGTCGATCACGGCACCGATCCCCTCCATAGCCTGGAGAAGGACATTGATGTCTCTTACATCTGGAACATTATCAATCAGACATCGGCCATCTGTCATAATAGAAGCTGCGAGAATTCCAAGAGCGGCATTCTTCGCGCCGCCGATGACTACCTCTCCCACCAAAGGATTACCACCTTTAATTATATATTGTTCCATTACGCACCTCTGTTATCTCTATAGTAAATCTCTTTAGAAGTAAATCTCTTTAGAATTATGTCTTTTTCGTCACATTTTCAAAATGCTGACATTGACTAATTATAACAGAAAAAAATCTGCTTGTAAATTCATAAATAATACGCTTTTTGCGGATAGTCAGGACTCCTTCCCGGACCACTGCCCGGATGGCCTGCCGGATCTCTTCTTTGAGCCTGTCTGGCGGTCTCCGGTCTTCCTGCCCGGGGAAGCCTTACCGGACCTTCCCGGCCAGCCGGCCGCGCCCGGTCCTGAGCCCCTTTTCCCGGAGCCCCTTTTTCCTGAGGTCTTTTTCCCGGAAGCCTTTTTCCCTGCCACCGCGGATCCGGCCTTGGAAGCTTGCTTTCTCCTCACAGAGAAGCCGAAAGTCCCCAGCTGGTCTCCCTGGGTAAAATACCCTCCGTGAGAATATACCAGGGGACAGGTCTGGTCCAGATGAAAGCTGCCCTTCTGATCTATATATCTCTCATCCACGGTCACATGGACCACATCTGCCAGAAACATATGATGGGATCCCAGGGCAAGTTCCTGGCTGACCCTGCACTCTATATTTACCGGGCTGGCCTTCAGGGAAGCCGCTTTCACTTTAACGGCCTGGTCTTTCTCCAGTCCTGTCTCCCGGAACTTGTCCTGATCTCTCCCGGACCTGACCCCGCAGTAGTCCACTGCCCGGACCATATCCTCCGTGGTCAGGTTCACCACGAACTCCCCGGTCTGGCGGATGGCTTCATAAGAAAAACGCTCCGGCCGCACGGAGATGGACAGCATAGGCGGGTTGGTACAGACTGTCCCTGCCCAAGCCACAGTAAATACATTATCCCTGCCTGCCCGGTCCCTGACTGTCACCAGGACTGCCGGCAGCGGGTACAACATATTACCCGGTTTAAAATCAATCTTTCCCATAGCTGGTCTCCAGGGTAAATCTTCTAAATAGACTTCTTAATCTTTTTCCTCAGTTCCTCCAGCTTGTCCGGGTCGGACTCGTGGGGCTTCCACAGCAGGTACTGTCCATCGTTCTCATATCTGGGAATGAGATGAAGGTGAAAATGCTTCACTGTTTGTCCTGCAATCTCTCCATTGTTCTGGACCACATTAATACCTCCACATCCAAGGGCATCCCTCATAGCCCGGGCAATACAGGTTGCCAGGGAGAAAAGCTTTCCGGCTGTCTCCGCATCCAGATCATAGATGTTGTCAAAATGCTCTTTCGGAATAATCAGACAGTGTCCGTCCGTCGCCGGATTCACATCCATGAAAACCCTGAAATGACTGTCCTCATATATCGTCTTTGACGGAATACTTCCCTTGGCTATCTTACAGAATATACAATCTCCCATTTTTTTACCTTCCTTACTATCAATACCTCTGTGACTTGTTTATACATTTCATCAGTTTAATCCTGATGCTTCTCCATCATATTTTATCAATCTGGTCCTGATGCTTCTCCATCATATTTCACCGGCCTGGTCCTGGTTCTTCTCCATCATATCTCACCGGCCTGGTCCTGGTTCTTCTCCATCATATTAAACTCAAAAATCAGGCTGGTCTGGGGAGGAACCTCCACCGACAAGGACCAGAGTCTCAAGTCTCTTCCCACCTCTTCGGCAGTGAGATTCTGGGTCAGGCTGCGCCCCTGTCCTCCATATTCAATATGGTCACTGCTCAGAATCAGCTTGTAGAGGCCGGGACCGGGCACTCCAATCCGGTAGCCGTCCATACTGTCTTTGGAAAAATTACTGACAAAGAGCAGGTTCCTCTTCTTGCCCGGATCCCAGCGGATAAAGCTTATTACGCCGGACTGGGCATCACTACTGTTGATCCACTCCAGGGAATCTCTGTCCGGCTCATAGGAATGAAGGGCCGGGTACCTGCGGTAAAGCTCCAGCAGGTCCTCAAGATATCTCTGGTGGAAGGGCCTCCGGAAGCCATGGAGCACCCAGGACTTCTTGCCTGGCATTCCAATCATATAGCCCAGGGCCATCTTTTTGTCTGTCAAAATATCATAATCAATTGTTTCCAGATTGTCAACCAGTGACCCGTTGCTTTCTTTTTTCCAGTTTTCATTGATCCTTAGAATACTGGTCCTCATATCCCTTCTCATCTGGGGCAGGGACAGGCGGTAGAACTGGCCGGGTCTCCGGTCAGGATCCGTAGTAAGGTAAGCGTCTACATTATCGTGGACCGTATAATTCCATGTCAGTTCTGACTCTTTTTCCAGAAAAGCCAGGCCCGGCAATTCTTCTCCCACGAAAAGCAGGCCTTCCTGGGCCTCCTTCAGATTCCGCACCAGCTCCTGCAGGAAGCTGTGATAGGCCAGAAGCAGCTCTGTATCCTGCTCTCCCTCCCTGGTCTCCACATCGTGGAATCTCTGGTTCTCCCCCAGTATGATCTGGCTCATACCCCGGAAGACAATGGCGTCGATATGGTACTCCCTGATCCAGAATAAAAGGTTAGTCAGAATATAGTTCCTGTACTCTGCTTTACGGTTAAAGCAGAAGGAAACCCGTCTGGACTGCCACTCCTTAAGTCTGTCCGGACTGCAGTCCCAGCTGGGATAAGTGTCAAAGGCCAGCAAGGACTCCTGACCCCTCTCAAAGTAATCTGGTGTGATCTCAATGGCGATGGCTATATTCTGGCCATGGCAGCGGTTGACAAAGCCCCTCATCCGGTCAGGAGTATTGGTGGTATAGAGGGGTTCGAAAAAGCTGAGTTTCTTACTGCTTTTGTGCCTGTCAGTCTGGGCAGAATCCCTGGTATTCTCCCGGTTCTCTAAAGTGTGTCCGGAATGCCTTTGCAGATTAGCCAGGAGGACATGGGTAAAACCAGCGCCGACGACAGTCTCCCTGATATATTCCTCCGGAAAATCCAGCTCGGGAAAAAGCACCTCGCAAAAAGCCACCGGTTTCCGGCGGATATGGGATACATCCCTTGTCTCAACCCACCGCTGGTCCGTCCACTGGAAGTGGCTCATATCATAAATCCTGGAAGCCCCATCTTCATGACCCTCCGAGATTACAGCATAGGGATCAGCGCACTGATAGACCTCTCCCCGGTCATTCTTTACTTCAAATTTATAATACTGGCCCCTGCTGATACCGGGGATAAACAGCTCAAAAATCCCGGACTTGTCCAGCCTTTGCATGGGGTAGATCATTCCGTTCCAGAAATTGAAATCCCCCACCACACTGACTCTTCTGGCAAAAGGAGCCCAGAGGGCAAAATACATTCCTTCAACCCCCCTGGACCTGCAGGGATGGCAGCCCAGCTTCTGATAAGCATCATGCCATTTCCCTTCCAGCAGTCTCTCTTCCTCTCTCCTGCTGATTCTGCCCGGAAAGCTGTAGGGGTCCGGACTGATAAAGCTGTTGCCGTCGGCAAAATCCATGCGAATCTGGTAATCGAAGGCCTTGTCCTCGGCGAAAAAAGCGGCGAAGACAGGCTGCCTCTCAATCTGATCCATAGGGAAACGGCGGCCCTGGTCATCGATAATCTCCATAGATACCGCATCCGGATGGTAGGCAGAAATCACCTGCCCTCCCTTTACCATGTGGCGGCCAAGTATATCAAAGGGACTACTGTTGTTGCCAAACACCAGCTCCATAACCTGATCTCTTCTCATGATGGCTCCCACTTCGAACCTCACATAAATCACTCCCCTGTATAAGAAAATGCCGGGAATAAATCCTTTATCCCCGGCGGTGTATTCATAATCACTGCTTACCCTGATCTCCAGGAACCCCCCTGCAGCTTGCCGGCCGGTCCGGAATCTGGATCTGCTGACTACTCAAGATAGAGTGTCTTCAGTCTGACTATATTATCTACATGAATCTCAATAGCCTTCTGCAAATAGTTGTCAATGCTCACATAGTCTCTCTCAATCGCTTCGAAGAAGGACTCAATATAGCATGAGCGGACATTAAAAATCTGCTTGGCCATCTCTCTGTAACATACGCTCTGGCAGTCACTGCCCGGGAAGAGCCTGTCGAGAATATACTCTACAGCGTCCTCGGAGGATTCTGCGGATGCCATGTAGTCTTCGATGATGGTCTCTTTGGAAACACCCAAAGCATAGAGGAGCAAGGCTGTCAGCATGCCTGCCCTGTCCTTGCCTGCAGAGCAATGCCAGAGGATGGCTCCCCCACGGTTATTGGTCAGCAGGGAGAAGAACTGCTTCACCTGCTTCTGGACAACCTGGTTATTGACAAACTTCTGGTATAATCTGAGCATGTACTCCTCCGGACGGAAATCATCCTTGCGGATCATCTCCTGCACCTGCTGGACAGCCGTGTCCAGGGCTCCGTCGTTCCTGCTGCTCACCACAAAGATAGACTTGAGATGATTGTAGAGTACATCACTGGAATCTGCTTTAAAAATACCCAGGCCCTGTGTGTCTGATTTAAACAGAGGATTCCAGATCTGTGCCACGCCGAGTAGGCAGGGATCCGGCATCTGCTCTCTCTCCATTTCCGTTCTTAAATCCACAACAACCTTGAGCTTATAATCATCCATGAGGATGCGGAGGTCATTGCCTGTAGCATCGCATATTGATCCACTCTTAATCAGCTTCCCCTTGCGAACCACATGACCATCCTTGGTGGCGATACCTCCCAGATCCCTGGCATTTTTTATGCCTTCAAACGGTAATAATCCTGAACTCATATAGACCCCTCTCCCAATAAAACAATTGTAAAACTGTACAGACCACACAGACTGCACAGTAAGTATTTATATATTATTACCTATATTATAAAATTTTGTGCTATGAAAGTCAACAAGATGAACATCCTATGATAGGTAAATTTTTGTTTCTTTTAAACCCGGCAGACAGAGACCCGGACCATAGAAGCAGAAAAAAACGGCGCCACATCTTAATAATGTGACGCCGTCATCTTTTATGTCTTTAAATGATACATTTTCCCGGGAACCCCCGGGACCCGTGGATCAGTATAAAGCGCTTATATTATTTCTGGTCAACAGGCTTTCTTAGAACGCCGAGAAGAACTGCGCCAACCAGGGAACCAACAATCAGGGCTACGATGTACATGAGCGGATTGCCGATGGTCGGGATTACGAAAAGTCCGCCATGAGGAGCCATCAGTGTACATCCGAAGATTGTGGAAAGAGCACCTGCTACTGCAGAACCAACAACACAGGAAGGAATAACGTGTCCGGGATCACCGGCTGCGTAAGGAATGGCTGCCTCAGAGATGAAGCAGAGACCCATGATGGCATTAACCGGTGCGGCCTTACGGTCGTTATCCGTAAATTTGTTTTTGAACAGCCAGGAGGAAATGGCAATCGCGATCGGGGGAACCATACCACCAACCATAACTGCTGCCATGGTCATGTAACCAGCCTCTGTCTGCTGTGCGAGAGCGGCTGTACCTGTAACATAAGCCGCCTTGTTGAATGGGCCACCCATATCGATAGACATCATGCCTCCGACAATGGCACCGAGAATTACAATGTTGCCGCTGGCGGCAAGGGACTCAAGGCCGCTGGCCAGCAGAGTGTTCAGCCATGCGAAGAAGGGGTTAACGGCGAACATGATCGCACTGATAATAGCAAGACCGATAACCGGGTAGATCAGCATGGGGCGAAGGCCATCCATGGATGCCGGCATATTCTCGGTAATCTTCTTCAGGAAAAGTACAATGTAACCAGCTGCAAAACCTGCGAAAAGGGCACCGATGAAACCACCGGAGATCACGGCAACTTCGTCGCCGTTAACGCCGGCGATGATAGAGCTGAAAGATGTACCTTGGGCTGCGATCCAGCCTCCGACGAAACCAGGCATGAGACCTGGTCTGTCAGCGATACTCATGGCGATATATCCTGCCAGGATCGGAAGCATGAAGTTGAAGGCGAAGCCACCGGCTGTCTTAAGAATGGCAGCGAGCGGTGTATTCATACCAAAATTAGCCGGGTTGATGCTGTAATCGTCAAAAAGGAAAGCGAGGGCGATCAGGATACCGCCGCCGATAACGAAGGGAAGCATGTGGGATACACCGTTCATCAGGTGCTTGTAGATCTGATGTCCGAGTCCTTCTGCCTCACCGTCATCTGCTGTATCAGCAGCTCCGGTATGGTGGTAAATCTGTGCTTCTCCGTTGATAATCTTCTCAATCAGTTCCTGAGGCTTGTGGATACCATCCTGAACCTTGGTCTTAACGAGAGGCTTGCCGTCGAAACGGGCCATCTCTACATTCTTGTCCGCTGCGATAATGATACCGTCACAGGCAGCGATCTCTTCTTTCGTAAGGACATTCTTGGCACCGCCGGAGCCGTTGGTCTCTGCCTTCAGCGGATAACCCATCTCCTTGCCCTTCTCCTCCAGGGACTCAGCAGCCATGTAGGTGTGAGCGATACCTGTGGGGCAGGCGGTAACAGCCAGGATCCGGTAACCTGTGGAAGGTACGGAACCGGCAGCTGCGGGAGCCTTCTCCTCTGCGCCAAACTTCTCTGTCTCCTTGGCGTCGATGATCTTAAGATACTCATCGGCATTCTTGGCATTGAGAAGGTCTGTGCGGAACTTGCCATCCATAAGAATGGTGGAAAGTCTTGCCAGGGCCTCCAGATGAACGTCTGATCCTGAAGCGGGAGCAGCGATCATAAAGAAGAGGTTGGAAAGTCCGCCGTCGAGGGCATTACAGTCGATGCCTGCAGGAACGGTGATGGAGGCGATACCAGGTGTTACAACTGCTTCATTCTTGGAATGGGGGATGCAGATGCCGTCGCCGATGGCTGTCGGTCCCTCTGACTCCCTTTTCATAATTCCTTCTTTGAATGTCTCTTTGTCCTTAATGTTGCCCACCTTGGCATGCAAATCAACAAGCTTGTCGATCATCTCGGCTTTCGAGCTTACCTTAGCGTTAAGGACAATGGCATCCTTCTTGAGTAAGTCTACAATTCTCATAGTAATCTCCTTTTCTTAAAAATCTAAGCACACATCTCTGTGCCCTGTATCATAATAAAGCATAGAAACTATGCCTATTATCAAACATGGGATGGCTTAAGCCATCGCCTGACCCCGTCCCCGGGACAGGGCCATCATGCCGGCCTTTCCGTCAGGAAAGCTGGGCCAGCATCTCTTCATAAGTCTCTCTGGAACAGAGTCCCTCAGAAAATGCGGTGCCGCCGCCACAGGCTGTTCCTGTGCGGAGAGCCTCCTTGTAATCACCGGTCTTCATATAGCCGGCGACAAAGCCTGCAACCATGGAATCACCGGCGCCTACGGAATTAACCACCTTGCCCTTGCAGGTGCCCATGCGAAGGGTCTGTCCGTCCTCTGTCACCAGCATGGAGCCGTCGCCTGCCATGGAAATCAGAACATTAACGGCACCCTTCTTCTGAAGCTCCTTGGCATAGTGCTCGATGTCAGCCTCTGTCTCACAAACCACACCGAACATCTCACCCAATTCAATATTGTTGGGCTTGATCAGGAAGGGGTGGTACTTGAGTACATTGAGAAGAAGGTCCTTGGTAGCGTCAACGGCGATCCGGATGCCCTTAGGCTCCAGTCTTGCCATGATTCTCTCGTATACGTCGTCCGGCAGTGTGTTGGGGATACTTCCGGCCAGAACAAGAACATCATCACTTGTAAGTGTATCAAGCTTGGTATAGAGTGCATTGAGGGCCTCATCAGTAATCACCGGACCCTGTCCGTTGATCTCTGTCTCATCCCCGTGCTTTACCTTGACATTGATACGGGTGTTCCCTTCCGGAAGCCGGATAAAGTCAGCCTTGATGCCCAGGGAAGCCACTCCCTCTTCAAGGGCTCTTCCGGTAAATCCGGCGGTGAAGCCCAGTGCTGTCGTCTCCATCCCGAGCATATTCAGAACAGTGGAAACATTGATGCCCTTTCCACCATAGAATATCAGTTCCCGGGTCGCACGGTTCACCTCTCCCAGAGCCATGCCATCCAAAAACACAATGTAATCCAATGCCGGATTAAAAGTCACTGTGTAGATCATAGTAATCTCCTCCTTTGTTAAAATGATCAGCATTATTTAACTTGGTTTGACTATACAACAGTCAATTCAGCTATGTCAATCAATTACCTTGTCTTTTTTTGCAAGGCGGTAATTGATAAAGCTCGTGATCAGATAGTAGAATACGGCAAACACAGGTACGCCGAACAGCATACCCACTACGCCGAACAGACCTCCTCCCAGGAGGATGGCAAAAACGATCCAGAAGGGAGATAAACCGATGGAATCCCCCAGGATCTTGGGTCCCAGTATATTTCCGTCAAACTGCTGGAGAATCAGGATAAACACAAGAAAAATCAGGCCCTTGGAAGGACTGTCCAGCATGATAAGGATAGTGCTTGGTATGGCACCGATATAGGGACCGAAGAAGGGAATGACATTGGTCACTCCGATAATCACCGCAACCAGGACGGAGTAGGGCATATTCAAAAGAGATACACCGATGAAACAGAGGATTCCTATAATCAGGGAATCCAGCAGCTTACCATTGATAAAGCCGCCGAAGATCCTGTTACATTCCTTGAGCAGACCGATCAGCATACCGGCGTGCTCATCATTGAGAAAGGCGTAGATTACTTTCTTGCCCTCTCTTTTAAAGTTCTCCCTGCCCATCATCAGATAGACCGCTATGATAATGCCGATGAAAAACTCTGCCACGACATTCACTGCACCGAGAACCCCGTCAATCACCAGATATAGCTGGTCCAGCATATCCGTCTTCACCCAGGTGGACAGGAAATTCATGGCCTCCTGGTAAAACCTTGTGATCACAGAATTCAGCTGAGTGTCATCGGCCATCTTTGCCGTGATCCACTCCATCAGGTCTCTCATCTGGCCCGGCAGAGCCACGATCAGGTTCCTGGTATTATAATAAATCTGTGGAACGACAAGGTAAAATAACATAAAAAGGATAATCAGAAACAGAAGTATGGCCGTGGCCACTCCGGCAATTTTGATATACTTCTTCTTTCTTTTCTCCGTCTTGAAATAATGGCCGAAATACTTGAGGTAAATCCCCTCAAAATAATCGTCGACCGGATTCAGCAGATAGGCAATGACAGCCCCCACAATCACAGGCATGAGGATCCTGACTATCTTTTGAATAATGGCAAATATTACATCAATCTTGTAAATGAAAAAGAAAAAAAGTACAGCCAGACTGATGACAATCAGCTCTGTCATCCCCCGGAAAAAAGCATCCCTAAAGGATATATAGTCCTTTTTTTCTGACTTCTGTTTTTCTTTCATGGTTAATGTCTGTTCCTCCAAAACTGAATATCAGATACATTATACTACTTTTCCATTCTTTCTAACAACAACAAATCAAGAAATATTTTTAAAAAGAAAATATACTTACCTTTTACATACAACAAGAATCGATCCCAAACATTTCCCCTCACTATTTTCCGTAAATCCTCCGCCTTGACATGGGTGTTTTTACTAATTATACTCAAATACAGAATAAAAAAACTGCCGCCCCGGCGGATCCGGCCCTATGACAGATGAACAAGGAGGCCTTTTATGAAATGTCCAAAATGTCACACCGAAAACCCTGACCAGGCATCCGTCTGCAAGAACTGCGGCAGCCCCCTGACCGACGCAGCTTACAAACCTCTCGACAGCGGCTCAGCCGGGAAACCCCGCAAAAAGAGATGGCCTCTGGTCATCATGATTCTTCTTATATTACTGGCCTGCGGATCTCTTCTGGGTTACCGTTATTATATCGACAGAGTTGAAAAGGAGTGTCTCACCTTCACCAGGGAACTCTTTAAAGGCCTTAAGGCCATGGACCTGTCCAATATTGAAGAGAAGTACCATCCTGAACAGATGCCTGTGGACCCGGACCTGAAAAAGGTAATCAGGGACAAGATCAAGGAAGTCTTTGAGAACAGCGCCTTCTCCTCCCTGGTGGATTTTGATTCCCTCGACATCGACTATGACCCGCTCTTCGATGAACTGGTCTCCGATGCCAGCTATGAGATCATAAGCTCAGAGACCAAGTGGAACCAGTGCACCGTCAGGGTCACCAGTTCCAACGCGGATTTCTCCAAGCTTCCCCAGCTGATCGTTGACCAGGCTAAAAAAGATATCGCCGACCTCTATGACCCGGATAATCTGGCCGGAATCCTTTCCGGACTCTTTAATAAATACCTGGGCTCCGGCGACCAAAGTGATGGGGCCAACCAGGACAACAGCTCCCAGGACAGCGGCTCCAAGAGCAGTGATTCCCAGGATAAAGGCTCCCAGGGCAGTGGCTCCAAGAGCAGTGATTCCCAGGATAAAGGCTCCCAGGACAGCGGTTCCAAAAGCAGTGATTCCCAGGACGGCAGCCAGTCCTCATCGAACCTGGTCTCAGACTTCACAAAAATGCTTATAGACTGGTACAGGCAGGTGAAGGATGATGCCCCCCGGAAGACAACAACCGCGGACATCGTCTTTAAGTTCAAGGATGGGAAGTGGACCATAGACTCCTTCGACCAGGAGCTGATCTACAGTTTTTACGGCGTGCCATCCGACATTCTGCAGCAGGACCAGGAACCGGCGGCAAAGTAATGCAGTTGCCGGAATATTATCATATACTAACAAAAATATCCTCTGCCAGGCAATTCACCGGCAGAGGATATTTTTCTCATATTATTATATTTTTCCAAAATTCATTTTCCGGAATCTTATTTTTTGCTGTCCCAGTAGAGCTTTAAGATCTCATTAAGCTTTGTCCACTCGGCATATCTCCTGTCGTAAACCGGGAAGGTGGTCACATCCGGCATAACCGGAGGCAGGGTCTTCACCGCCTTTTCAAAGGCTTCCTCATAGCTGCCGTACACGCCGGCACCGATTCCTGCCGCTATGGCCGAACCAAGGGCACCGGTCTCCTCACAGTCAACACCCACGATGGGAACCTGGAGCACATTAGCAAAGATCTGGTTCCAGACTTTACTCCTGGCCGTTCCACCGGTAAGCCGGATCTCCTTTAAGGGCAGACCGGCATTTTTCAGGAAGTCCACATGGTACTTGTGGATGTAGGCACAACCTTCAGCCACAGCATAGCAAAGATCAGCATATGTGGTACCCTGGTCTATATTCATAAAGTTAGCTTTGGCATTCACATGGATACTGGGCTGGGCCACGAAGGGACTGAACATCACCTTGGCTTTTTCCGGCTTGACGCTGGCGATATACTCGTCGAGGACAGTGAAGAAGGACACATCTCTTTTCTCTGCCTCAATCCTGGCCTTGTCGGCCAGATTCTGGCTGAACCACTCATAGTTGGAGCCTGATGCTCCTGTGTAGGAGCAGTTCAGGTACTGGCCCTTAAAAAGATAGGGCATGTTGGAAGAAGCATTGGGGATGATCCGATCAGAATGGGTCTCATTGATACACCAGGACCCTGCCACTGCCGTGTAAACCTCATCACCGGTAGCTCCCGAGCCCACCAGGCAGGCCAGAATATCCATCATACCGGCCACAACCGGTGTTCCCTCTGCCAGTCCTGTCAGCTCAGCCACCTCCGGGGTAACCCGGCCGATAATCTCTGTCGGAGTACTGGCCAGCTTGGGCATGGCATCTTTCAGCTCCTCAATCCCGTAAAGTTTAAAAAGTTCATCGGAATAATCCATGGTCTCTAAATCAAACATGAAGGACCCGCCGAAACAGTTGAGGTCTGTGGCCAGCTCGCCGGTCAGCTTGAACATGATATAATCCTTGAACATCATGACGCCGCCGATCTTATCATAAGTAGTCCGCTCATGTTCCTTGTACCAGCGCAGGATGGGTCCCGGCTCTCCGGCAAAGAGGGTGCCCTTGACGATATCATTGATCTTATCGTAGGTTCCCTCCTCCTGGTACATGGCTATGATGTCATTGGCCCGGTAATCCTGGGAGAAGCAGCCGGGAGCGATCGTCTCCCCGTTCTTTCCTACAAACACGAGGCCATTGCCAAAGGAAGTGACACCGATTCCCTTGATGGCGGAAGCCGGTATGTCTGAATTCACAACCGCCTCTCTGATACAGCGGATGATCAGCTTCCAGAGCTCATCCACATCGAATTCTTCAAAGCCTTCCCCCCGGCGCTCGAAGCGCATGCTTGGTGTGGCTGCCGAAGAAATGATATTACCATACTCATCAAAAATAACCACCTTGCTGGACGTATTTCCCGCGTCAATACCAATTAAGTAATTCTTCATTTATGTAACCCACCTTTCCATCACTGCTGCCCCCCGGCAGCATGAATAATAACAAGGTCCCTCCGGAACCCATTTACTCTTTGTTTCCTGTCTTTAAGGCTGCATTTTTTACTTTTGGATATATTATAATATATTGCCGTGCAATATTTTTATTTTTCCAATCAGTATTTTATCATTTTTCCATGTTCCGGTCAGGATATAAGCTTCTCTTATCTCATCAGCATACCTCCGGTGGCGTCGATGGTGATTCCCGTCAGATAGTCCGCCTTATTGGAGGCAAGAAATACCGCAGCATAGGCCACCTCCTCAGGCTTAGCCACCCGGCCAATGGGAATCCGGCTGTTGTAATAGTCCTTTTTGGCTGTCAGAGCCGCCTCGGTCATGGGTGTCTCCATCATACCCGGAGCCACCCCGTTGACATTGATTCCGTAGGAAGCTACTTCCCTTGCCAGGGAAACCATGAAGGTTACCAGACCGGCCTTGGAAGCCGCATAGTGGGCGTGGCCTGTGGTAGAACCATGGAAGGCCGCCTGGGACACGATCTGGATGATCTTGCCCTTGCGGTCCTGGCCAATCAGATGATTGACCATCCTCCTGCTCAAAATATAAGGGACCTCCAGATTCAGATAGATGGTATCCTCAAAAGCCTTCTCCTCCATATCCTTCACATAGGCCGTAGGCCAGATCCCTGCGTTATTTACCAGGATATCCAGAGACCCAAGGGCATCGACAGCCTGGTCGAAAAGCTGGTCCGCAGCCCCTCTGGCCATCAGGTCAGCCCGGATGCCGGCAGCCCGGACCTGGCAGCTGTCCCGGATCTCTTCAGCCAGCTTCACGGCTTCCTGCTCATTGCGGCCGGAAACGATTACATTGGCCCCCTCCTCTGCCATGATCCGGGCGATGGCCTTGCCCAGACCCTTGGTGGAACCGGTGATCAAAACATTTTTTCCTTTTAATCCATAATCCATAGACTTCCATTCCTTTCCGCGGACCGTTTTTTTCTGCAGAAAACGGCCGCATATGAAAAAGCCTGCCAAAGGAGCTGTAAGAATCATACAGCTCCAAGGCAGGACACAAAGCTCTTTCCTTTAATTATTTTGCTGAGAATATTATAAATCACATTTTATATATTCGCAACACAATTATAAGAACAGGACACTTATTTCATTTAAAACCCTAAGTTTAAAAATCCTAAATTCAAAATCCTAAGTCGACTACTAAATATGCATTCCCCTTATCAATATCATTTACTACACAATTACTTTGATGACATCAGATACTTTTCAATGTGTGCGATCGCCTGGTGCTCATCATCTCCATCAGCGATCACATCAATACTTCCACCCTCAGGAATTCCTAAAGTCATCATACCCATCAGACTTTTCGCATTCACCTTCTTGTTGTCAACCTCCACGTAAATGCTACTCTCATACTGGCTGGCAATCTGAATAAACAGTGCAATTGTGCTGGGGTCCAATCCCTGCGGAATTCTGACATCCATAGATCTTGTTATCACTACATTACCTCCCATAGTCTCTTGCTGGTGTTACATATGTCCATATTCCCTAATGTTCTGTGCAATCGAACTCAGTTTTCTCAACCTGTGATTCACTCCCGACTTGCCCAGGGGCTTTTGCAGCATAGCACCCAACTCTTTAAGGGCTGCCTCCGGGTCTTCCAGCCTGGCCCAGGCCACGTCCCGGAGATTGACCGGCAGCTGATCGAGTCCGACGGTATTTTTAATATATTCAATATCTTCTATCTGTCTCCTGGCCGCTGAGACTGTCTTATTTATATTGGCAGCCTCACAGTTAACCCTCCGGTTCACTGAGTTACGGACATCCTTGAGTATACGTACATTCTCAAACTTCATCAGGGAAATATGTGCTCCGATGATGTTAAGAGTATCTGAAATCATCGTCCCTTCTTTGAGATATACCACATAGTATCTCTTGCGGACAACAATCTTGGCCTCCAGGCCAAAATTATCGAAAAGGTCCCTGATCTGGTCGGCCAGGTCCTCCCGCTGACATACGATTTCAAAATGATAATTCTTCTCCGGATCAGTAATGGATCCTGCAGACAAAAAGGCACCCCGCAGATAAGCTCTCTGGCAGCAGGTTCTCTGCAGAACCGGATTATCCCTGATGCTCCTGTCCTCCTGCAGCCGGCCCAGGTTATCAATCTGAGCCAGGGTCTTCAGCACCTTCAGGGCCATGCTCCTGTTCCGGATAGATATCATGTAATACCTGTTTTTCTTCAGATAATTATGCCTGGTTGTGGATACCTCCGGCTGATAGTCAAATGTTTGGCGGATCAAAGTATAGAACCTCCGGGCAACAGCCACATTCTCCGTGTGAAGGACAATGCTGTAGCCTGTCCCCTCCCGGGTCACCTTACCGCAAAGACTGATGATGGCAGAAAGTTCAGAAATCATGCAATGTCTCTCCTGGTCTCCGATTCTGGATAATTCCTCCTTGGTCTCCGAGGAAAATGACATGACGACTGCCCTCCTGTTCTTGTTTTACAACCTGTTCCTACCTTACAACCTGATCTTCCGGAAAGCCCAGGAAACGGACTTCCGGGTGCATGGTCACTCCAGAATGGTCTTTGACCCTGGTCTGGACCTGCCGGATCAGTTCGGCGATATCCGCGGCAGAACAATGGTCCACATTCACCACAAAACCGGCATGCTTGTCAGATACCATGGCTCCGCCTACGCGAAAGCCCTTCAAGCCGGCATCCTGAATCAACTTGCCGGCAAAATAGCCGGTGGGTCTCTTAAAGGTACTTCCCGCACTGGGGTATTCCAGGGGCTGTTTATCCCTCCTGGCCTGAGCCAGTTCATCCATCCTGGCCCGGATGGCCTGGGGATCACCCTTTTGCAGCTGCAGTCTGACCTGGATGACAATATAATCCTTGTCAAAAACACTGCTGTGCCTGTAGCCCAGATCCAGCTCATCAGCGGTCAGTCTGACCAGCTGCCCGTCCTTCGTCAGGACCAGGGCCTCTTTGATCACATCCTTCATCTCACCGCCGTAAGCACCGGCATTCATGGCCGTCGCTCCTCCCATGGAACCGGGAATACCGGCGGCAAATTCCAGACCGGTAAGACTGTGGTCCAGGGCGGTTCTGGCCACCCTGCTCAAAAGAGCGCCTGCCTGGACCTCCATGGTCTCACCCTCTACCCGGATCTCCTGGAACTCCTTGCCCAGCTGGACAATGATCCCCCGGAAACCCTGGTCGGAAACCAGCAGGTTGCTCCCGTTACCTACAATAAAAAAAGGAAGCTCCCTCTCCCGGGCACAGAGCATGGTCCACTCCAGCTCCTCTATGGTTGACGGTTGGACAAAAATATCGGCCGGTCCTCCCACAGAAAAGGTCGTGTGCCTGCTCATAGGCTCGTCTTCCAGGATACTCCCTGATGTAAATCTGTCTCTTAGTCTTTGAATGAACTCCTGCATGTCTGTCTCCTGTAAATGTATGCCTGTCCGCTGACAGGAATTCCTTCTGAAAGGAAAAACAGAAAAATATCTTTATACCTTTAATATATTATACTAAAAAGCATTAACTGACAATGTAGAAAAGCCACAAAAAAAAGGGGAGCTTCGTAGCTCCCTTTAGTAAAAATGCAAGAAAAAATGTATATTATTTTTAAAATTTTAAATTTATTGCCTATGACAAAAAATCACCCGCAACATTTCTATTCAATGACCAGTCTTGCGGCACCATAGATTCCGGCGTCATTACCCAGCTGGGCCAGCTCGAACCTGGTATCCTTCTGGGCGCCGAAAACATATTTCTGGAAATGCTTTTTAATGGTATCAGTGACGATGGGACCAGCCTTGGATACTCCGCCGCCGATCAGGAACATCTCCGGATCGATCACACAGGATACAAAGGACAGACCCAGGGCCAGAGTCTCAGCAAACTGTTCAACCTGGTCCAGGGCAAAGGCATCTCCTTTTTTGGCCGCGTAGAAAATGTCGGCACAGGTCAGGTCCGTATAGCCCCGCAGCATGGTATCCACTCTGGAAGTCTCAAGATTCTTCTTGGTCACGCGGACGATCCCGTTGGCCGAACAATACTGCTCCAGGCAGCCCTGCTTGCCACAGTTGCAAGCTTCTTCCTCATCGGAATTCATGTGGAGATGGCCCACTTCACCACCATAGCCATGGGCGCCTGCCACAACCTTACCGTCGATGACAATACCGCAGCCCACGCCGGTTCCCAGAGTGATCATAACCAAGGTGGAAATATCCTTGGCTCCTCCCTGCCAGAGCTCTCCCAGTGCAGCCACGTTGGCATCATTGGCCGCGGCCGACTTGATTCCCAGCAGTTGGTCAATCTCTGCGCACACATTTACATTTTTCCAGCCCAGATTCACACAGACATCTACGATGCCGTTCTCTCCCACCGGACCCGGCACGCCAAAGCCGATGCCTTCCACTTCATTGAGAATGATCTTCCTGTCTGCCAGGATCGCCCGGCATGATTCCGCGATACTGGGAAGAATCTGACTGCCGCCATCTCCGGTTTTTGTCAGAATCTCCCACCGGTCTATCAGGGCTCCCTCTGTAGTAAAGAGACCAAGCTTGACTGTTGTTCCACCTATATCCGCGCCAATTACATATTTCTTCATCTTATTACCCCCTGTTGTTGCACATTCCTGACCAAGAGCAGGACTGCTGCTTACTCTTCTGATCCGGCCATCATTTTCTGCTTCTTCTCCAGGTTGCCGGTCACCCGGTTATAAAGCTCCTGGGCCGCATTGTAACCCATCTTCTTGGCCCGGAAATTAATGGCCGCCGACTCGACGATGACAGCCAGGTTCCGGCCGGGACGGATGGGAATCGAATAGCAGACCAGCCTGTTGCCAAGAAACTCTATATAGTCTTCATCCAGACCCAGACGGTCATAGTTGGTCTCCCTGTTCCAGTCCTCCAGGCGGATTACCATATTCACCTTCTGGCTGAGCATGACACTCTCCACACCAAAGAGGCTCTTGACATCCACAATGCCGATACCTCTCAGCTCAATAAAATGTCTGGTCACATCCGGCGATGTTCCCATGAGGGTATCGTCGCTGACCTTTCTCAATTCTACCACGTCGTCGGACACAAGCCGGTGGCCACGGCGGATCAGCTCAAGGGCGGCCTCGCTTTTACCGATTCCGCTTTCGCCCATAATCAGAACTCCCTCACCATAGACATCCACCAGCACTCCGTGAATGGAGATGCGGGGTGCCAGTTCTTCACTGAGCCAGCGCACCGTGGCCGCAATGAAATCAGAGGTGGACATATCTGTCTGCAGAATGGGCACCCCGTGTTTTTCAGCCACATTGAGCATACGGTCGCAGGGCTCTAAATTCCTGCAGAAAACAACGCAGGGCATCTTAAAACCAAAAATCGTCTCATAGATGGGAAGAATCTCATCATCATCCTTCTGCTGGAGATAGGAATGCTCCACATTACCGATCACCTGGATCCTGTCAGAGTCGAAATGGTCAAAAAAGCCTACCAGCTGCAGAGCCATACGGTTTACGCCGGATTGATTGATTTTTATTTCTGAAATATCAATGTCTGGGAGTATATTCTTAAGATGCATTTTTTCAATTAAATCAGTCAGTTTTACCCGGTACATAACTTCCTCCTTATTCCAAAACGGCATCTGTCTACATTATCATAACACATAGCCGCGATTATTAGAAGAATTTTTGTAGACCTGCCGGAATCTGAATCAGGTCTCCTATTTCCAAAAAAACCTTGCCAACCGGCTTTCCGGATCATTCCCGGGTCTGCCTGACCTGGCTCTCCCGGTCGTGAAAAAAATCATAGATATCCCGGGCCACCCGGCCTGTGATGCCCTCCACGGCCTCCAGCTCCTCCACAGATGCTTCCCTGATCTTCCCGATATCCTTGAAATGCTTCATGAGGGCCTTGCGCCTGGCCGGTCCCACACCTTTGATCTCATCGAGAACTGAGTGGACCTGGTCCTTACCCCGCAGGTTCTTATGGTATTCTATGGCAAATCGGTGGGCCTCGTCCTGGAGTCTGGTAATCATGCGGAAAGCCTCCGAATTCCTGGGAAAGGGAACAATCTCATTGTTGTAGTAAAGCCCTCTTGTCCGGTGGAAATCATCCTTGACCATGCCACAGACAGGGATATCCAGCTTCAGCTTTTCCAGAACTTTGAGGGCGATATTGACCTGGCCCTTGCCACCGTCCATCATAAGAATATCAGGCAGCCGGTTAAAACTGCCCAGACTCTTGTCCAGTCCCTGCTCCTCAATCCTGGCCTGCTCCTCCAGGCCATGGGAAAAGCGCCGGGTCAGGGCCTCGTCCATGCAGGCATAATCGTTGGGTCCCTGGACGGACCTGATCCGGAAACGCCGGTAGTCACTTCTCCTGGCTTTTCCCTTTTCAAAAACCACCATGGATGCCACATTTTCATAACCGTTGGTGTTGGAGATATCAAAAGCCTCCATCCGGTTGAGACCGGATATGCCAAGGAGACCCTCCAGCTCCCGGACAGCACCGATTGTTCTGGCCTCCTCCCTGCGCAGCTTCTCCCGGTCCTTCTCCATGACATTCTCCGCATTTTCCCGAACCATGGCGACCATCTTCTGTTTGCTGCCCCGCTTGGGCACCTGGAAGGTCATCTTAGACCCCCGCCGCTGGGTCAGCCAGCTTTCCAGAATCTCCTTGTCCCCGATCTCCGTCTGCAGGTGGATCTCCCTAGGAATATAGGGAGTGCCCACGTAAAACTGTTTTACAAAGTCTGTGAGGATCTCCCCGTCACTGCTGTCACCGATGCCGGTCATATGGAAGTTATCCCTGCCCAGCAGCTTGCCGTCCCGGACAAAAAAGATGGCCACTACCGCCTCATCTTCCCGGCGGGCCAGGGCGATCACATCCCGGTCCTCCATGTCTGTCCGGTTAATCTTCTGCTTCTCCCCGATCCTGCGGACATTATCTATCAGGTCCCGGTATTCCGCCGCCTGCTCAAAATCAAGGGCTGCCGCTGCCTTCTTCATCTTTTCCTCCAGGGAAGAGATCAGTTCTGAATCCTCACCGTTAAGAAAGCGCAGGGCCTGGTCCACATGGTCCCGGTATTCCTCTTTGGACACCGTCCCCTGGCAGGGAGCCAGGCACTGTCCGATCTGGTGGTAAAGACAGGGTCTGTCCTTGCCGATCTCGGCAGGAAGAGACCGGTTACAGCTTCGGATCTGATAGCATTTCCTCAGCAGCTCAATGGTATCCTTCACGGCCCCGGCACTGGTGTAGGGCCCAAAATACCTGGCCTTGTCCCTCTTGGGCCTGCGGCAGAAAAGAATTCTTGGATAATCCTCCTGGACAGTCACCCGGATGTAGGGATAGCCTTTGTCATCCTTTAACATGGTATTATAGTGGGGCCGGTGCTCCTTGATCAGGTTACATTCTAAAACCAGGGCCTCCAGCTCTGAGTTGGTAATAATATATTCAAAATATGCGATATGGGAAACCATGTGGGCAATCTTTATACTTTTATTGTAACCACTTTGAAAATACTGTCTGACCCGGTTCTTCAAAATGCGGGCCTTACCCACATAAATAATCTCATCCTTATCGTTGTGCATGAGGTAAACACCCGGTTTGGCAGGCAGTTTTTTCAGTTCCTCCTGGATGTCAAAATCCATAGTGTTCTCCCTTCCTCTGATTTCTCAACGTATTTAAACCGGGAATCCTTTGCCCTGCCTGTCCTGTTCGGACAGCCGGGTCTTCAGGAATCCCTTCCTGTGTGGAAAATCCCTGCCGACTCCGGCCGGAGGGCCTGTCAACAGGGATTTGTCATCTTTTTTTACAGCTTGGCTTCCACCAGGGCTAGCTTAGTGCCGGGTCATCCGGATGAGTCTCTGCCGGGGTCTCTGCCTGGGCTGCCGGCCGGGTCTCTGTCGGAGGCTCCGTCTGAGTCTCTGCCGGGGCTTCTGCCTGGGTTCCGTTAAAGGCCTCTTCCAGCTCTTTATCCTTCTGCTCGTAGCGCTCGAAGATCTCCATGAATTCCTTGCCGGTGATCGTCTCCTTTTCAATCAGGTAGCCGGCGATCTCATGCATAACCTCCTGGTGCTGGGCAATGATGGTCTTGGACCTCAGATAAGCCGCCTTCAGGATCTGCTTCACTTCTTTATCAATAAGGGCACCTGTCTCATCAGAACAGTTCAGGGCTGCCCTGCCGTCGAGATACTTGCTCTCTACTGTCTCTAATGCCATGAGGCCAAAGGTCTCGGACATACCGTACTGGGTCACCATGGCCCGGGCGATCTGGGTCGCCCTCTCAATATCATTGGAGGCACCGGTAGTGATGGAGTGGAAGATGACTTCCTCTGCCGCCCGGCCGCCGAAAAGAGTGACAAGTTCGCCCAGCATCTGGTCCTTGCTCATAAGATATTTCTCTTCCTCAGGCACCTGCATGGTATAACCTAAAGCTCCCATAGTCCTTGGAACGATCGTAATCTTCTGGACAGGCTCTGTATGCTTTTGCACGGCGATACAGAGGGCATGACCCACCTCGTGGTAGGCGACGATCTTCTTTTCCTCTTCGCCCAGAATCCGGTCCTTCTTCTCCTTGCCGGCAATGACAACCTCCACCGCCTCGAAGAGATCCTGCTGGGACACGGCCGTCCGGCCTGCCTTAACAGCACCCAGGGCCGCCTCGTTGATCATATTGGCCAGGTCCGAACCCACTGCTCCGGATGTGGCCAGGGCAATGGCATCCAGGTCCACGGTCTCATCCATACGGACATTCTTGGAGTGAACTTTGAGAACTTCCACACGTCCCTTGAGATCAGGCCGCTCCACGATAACCCGGCGGTCAAACCGTCCCGGTCTCAGCAGAGCCTTATCAAGAACCTCCGGCCGGTTGGTAGCCGCAAGAATCACAATACCCTTGGAGGAATCAAAACCATCCATCTCTGCCAGGAGAGCATTCAGAGTCTGCTCCCGCTCATCATTACCTCCGCCATAGCGGCTGTCACGGCTCTTGCCGATGGCATCAATCTCATCGATGAAGATAATACAGGGAGCCATCCCCTGGGCCTGCTTAAACAGGTCCCGGACACGGGATGCACCGACACCGACAAACATCTCCACAAAATCAGAGCCACTCAGGGAGAAGAAAGGCACATTGGCCTCTCCGGCCAGGGCCTTGGCCAGCAGAGTCTTTCCTGTTCCGGGAGGACCCACCAGCAGGGCTCCCTTGGGCAGCCTGGCGCCGATCCGGGTATATTTCTGCGGATTGTGAAGGAAGTCTACCATCTCGGTCAGACTCTCCTTGGCCTCATCCTGGCCGGCCACGTCGGCAAAGGTTACGCCGGTCTTTTTCTCCACATAGACCTTGGCATTGCTCTTGCCCACGCTGCCCATCATGCCGCCGCCTCTGCCGATACCCCTCATGACAAAATACATGAGGCCGTAGATCAAGACAAAGGGCAGCAGATAGCTGACCAGCACGGAGGCCAGCATGGTGGTCCCGCTGGTATCCGCCTTCTCAAACTCCACTTCTGCGTCAGTCAGTCTGTTGACCAGGGCATAATCGCCGGCGAGGGGGATGGTATAATAAGAAGTCTTCACCAGGGGATTACTCTGCTCCTTGGGTTCGAAAACGATCTTGTTATCCTGGATCTCCACCCTGCTGACCTGCTTCTTGTCCAGCATCTCCAGAAACTCACTGTAGCTTTTCTTTACCTGCTCACCATTCCGGTAGCGGTTCATTACCGTCGTAAAGAGAACTGTGATTCCCAGACACACCACCAGCATGGCAATGAGGGACCGGATCTTCTTGTTCCGGTTTTCATTATTATCTCTTTTCTTGTTATTCATCTAACCTCTTTCTACTCCTAAAGCTTCTTCAGGGCCTCCATGGCATCCTTCATATAATCATTCTCCAGGAATTCAATCTTTCCTTCATCACAGGCGGCTGCCAGGGCTGTGTCCACCGGAAGCTTGGCCAGGACAGGTACATCATAAAACTTGGCAATCTGTTCAATATTGCTCTCACCGAAAATCTTGATCTGCTTACCACAGTCCGGACATACGACATAACTCATATTTTCCACGATACCCAGGATGGGGATCTGCATCATCCTTGCCATATTGGCAGCCTTCTCCACAATCATTCCTACCAGTTCCTGGGGAGAAGCCACGATAATAATACCATCCAGGGGCACAGACTGGAAAATAGTCAGAGGCACATCACCGGTTCCCGGAGGCATATCAATGAACATATAGTCGATATTATTCCAGAGGGTCTCACCCCAGAACTGCTTGATCACGCCGCCCAGGACCGGTCCTCTCCAGATTACCGGGTCCGTCTCATTGGCCAGCATCAGATTGACGGAAACCATATCTATTCCCAGGGCCGTTGTAGCCGGAAGGATCAGTCCGTCCGGGCTCCCCACCAGATTCTGGTGAACGCCAAAAGCCATGGGGATGGAAGGTCCTGTGATATCTCCATCGAGAATGGCTGTCTTAAAGCCTTCCTTCATGGACGCTACAGCCAGCAGGGATGTCACCATGGACTTGCCGACACCACCCTTACCGGACACGATACCTATGACCTTCTTTACGGAACAGCCCGGTGCCAGCTTCACGGAAAAATCTGTCGGGGCTCCCTGTCTTGAAGCGCAGTCGCTTACTCCACATGTATCACAATTATTAGTACAGTCGCTCATAGTGTTACCTTCTTTCCTCTAATTATAATGTTAAAAATAATGCTAAATGTAAAATGTCAATCCTTTTAAATATTTTTAAGTGAATATCCTTCTTCCAGCCTACAAAATCAGTCACCCAGGGCCTCCAGAAGTTTCCCTATATTGGCCTTGATGTCTCCCCCGAAAGCGGCGGATCCTGCCACAAAAATATCGGCACCACAATCTGCGATCCTCCTGATGTTAGACACTTTCACTCCTCCATCCACCTCGATGTGGGTATCCAGGCCCCTCTCCTCAATCATCCTGCGTAGACGGCGGATCTTCTCATCACAGTAGGAAATATATTCCTGTCCGCCATAGCCGGGATTCACCGTCATGATCAGAACCATGTAGAGGTCCGGCAATACATAATCAAGCACCTCTAATGGTGTGGCCGGATTCAGGGATACAGCCGCCTTCTTTCCGCATGCTTTAATCTGGTGGATGACCCGGTCCAGGTGGGTACATGCCTCAGCGTGCACTGTAATGATATCAGATCCCGCCTCAGCGAACCCTTCAATGTATCTTCCCGGCTCCTTCACCATGAGGTGAACATCAAAAACTGCGTCAGTCACCGGCCGCAGAGACTTGATTACCGGAATTCCAAAGGATATCTCTGGAACAAAGGTTCCATCCATGACGTCAATATGGATAAAGTGAGCCCCGGCTTCCACTGCCAGATTTACATCCCTGCCCAAATTCGCAAAATCTGCCGCCAGAATTGACGGTGATAACATCTTCATAAATTCATCATTCCTTTCTGCTTCTGCAATCCACCTGATCAGAGTAGGTCAGATCAAGATAAATTTCAGAGAGTTATAAAAGCTCAAATTACATCATATCACAAAAACACTTTTCTTCAAGCCGTTATTAGTAAAATCCCTCATTTTTTCACTAAAAACCAGGGGACTTCTTTCCCTCCCCAGCAAGCAAATGATATTTTTTCCAGCCATAAATCCCATAAGGTCTTTCGGCCCCAGCCCCCACGATGCCTTTGAGTCCCAGCCCCTCTTGCTGCTTCCTGACCAAAAAAGCATTATCCTTCCTCTCCTTTGAAAACCTCTTTGGTTCTTTTCTGCCCACTTTATTTTTCTTCTATTATAAAATAAGGGTAGATTAATCCTTTCATTTATGGGATAATTCACTGTGAAAGCAAAGATTAACGGCAGTCCGAAGCTGCCGTGTCTGAAATGATTCATTAGAAAGGAGTAGCTATGCAGTTCTACATTCCTACCAAAGTATTTATAGAAGATGATTGTGTGGCCAGCCACAAGGATATTTTTAAAACCTATGGCAAGCGGGCCTTTATCGTGACCGGAAGACATTCCTCTAAAATTAACGGCTCTTTAGATGATGTGACCACTATCCTTGACGAGTACGCCATCCCCTATGAAATCTTCTCCGACGTGGAGGAGAATCCTTCTGTGGAGACCGTAGAAAAGGCTGCCGAACAGGGCAAGGCCTTCCAGGCGGATTTTGTCATCGGCATCGGAGGAGGCTCCCCCTTAGACGCGGCCAAGGCCATCGCCCTTCTGATCAACAACCCGGAGGAGACCGGAGAGGCCCTCACCGTCCTCAAGGATATCAAGGCCCTTCCTGTCCTTGCTGTCCCGACCACCTGCGGAACCGGATCTGAAGTGACCGGCGTATCCGTTCTCACCTACCACAAAAAGCAAACCAAGGGAAGCATCCCTTACCGCATTTACCCGGAAATCGCCCTCGTGGACGGTAAATATCTTCTGTCCGCCAAAAAGAGCATCGTGGTAAGCACCTCCATCGACGCCCTCTGCCACAGTCTGGAGAGCTACCTCCATGCCAAGGCAGACAGCTACAACCGGATGTTCTCCTCCTACGGACTCAGACTCTGGGGAGAGATTAAGGACCTGCTCCATTCTCCGGGCCCCCTGGACCTGGCGACAGCCCAGAAGCTGATGATGGTATCCACCGTTGCAGGCATGGCCATCGCCCACACCGGCACTTCCCTGCCCCACGCCATGAGCTACCGGGTTACCTATAAACTGGGCCTGGCCCACGGTAAGGCCTGCGGCCTCTTCCTGGCTGCCTACCTCAGGGAATATGCTAAAAATGATCCTGATCTGGTAAATGAAGCCCTTTCTTTCCTGGGCTTTGATGACCTGGATCTCTTCGATGCCTTTATCCGGTCTCTCATGGGTCCCATCACTGTGTCAGAGGAAGACCTGACCTCTTTCGCCGACACCTTCCTGGCCAATGATAGTTCCAAGCTGGGTACCTATCCCTACGAGATCAGCCCGGATGCCATCAGGGAGATATTCCGGACTTCCTTTACATTGGCTTAAAAAAAGAAAGAATACTCATTTTGAAAATCTTATTAAGAAAACTTTCCAAAAGTTCATCAAAATGAGTATTTAAAAAATCCATTAAGAAGAACCTTCAAAATATTTCACTAAGAAGATCTTTCAAAAAATCTCACTAAGAAGATCTTTCAAAAAGTCTTCTTAATAGAATATTCACTTAAAAGAAAAGCTTCGCGTCTGCCAACAAGAGACGCGAAGCTTATTATTACTTATTCTATTATATCCTGTTATATAACCGGCTCATAGCTGCCAGCCACACCATCCGGTCCAAGTCTGGTCCATTTCAGCCGGTCTGTCAACCTGTCAGGCCACACTCTGCCAGGATAAAAGCCACGGACAGATTAAAGAGTATAGATGGAACGGCCAAGCATCCTGGAAATCTGATACTCGTACTCATCCACATCCTTATGCATGCTGAGAGCTTCCTCGATATCATAGTCGATATACTGGCCATTACGGTAACCTACAACCCTGTTGGTTGCGCCTGCGCAAAGAAGGTCAACAGCCAGGGCACTCATGTAGGAAGCATAGACACGGTCACGGGCTGTGGGGCTTCCGCCTCGCTGTACATGACCCAGGATCGTAGCTCTGGTCTCGATTCCTGTAGCATTCTCAATATCTTTAGCCATGCTGTGGGAATGTCCGATACCCTCTGCATTGATAATCAGATGGTGTCTCTTGCCCTTGCCATGGGTCTCCATAACGCCTTCAATCAGGGAAAGGAGCAGCTTGGGCCTGTTGCCATCATAACGCTCAGGAATGATAATCTCCTCAGCACCGGAAGCGATACCACACCAGAGAGCGATGTAGCCGGCGTCTCTTCCCATAACCTCGATGATAGAGCAGCGCTCGTGGGAAGCGGAAGTATCACGGATCTTATCAATGGCGTCAAGAGCTGTGTTAACGGCCGTATCAAAACCGATGGTGTACTCTGTACATCCGATATCCAGGTCGATGGTTCCGGGAAGGGCTACTGTGTTGATCCCCTGGCGGGACATAGCCTGGGCACCACGGAAGGATCCGTCACCACCGATAACGATCAGACCATCGATGCCATGCTTTCTTAAAATCTCAGCTGCTTCCTCCTGAACCTCAGGCTTCTTGAACTCAAGACACCTTGCTGTATAAAGAGTAGTTCCGCCTCTGGAGATGATATTGGTGGTAAACTTCTTTTCCATCTCAAAAATCTCTTCCTTTAAAAGGCCGCTGTAACCACGCATAATACCCTTTACATTAACGCCTCTTGCCCATGCCGTACGTGCACATGCACGAACAGCCGCGTTCATTCCAGGTGCGTCCCCGCCACTTGTCAGGATAGCAATCGTGTTAACTGCTGATGCACTATTACTCATTGTTTGTCCTCCCTTTTGTAATCTCCATGTAAAGGTAACTGATTATGTAATACTTTTAATCATACTTTTCGTGTAAAGATGATATATTACTATCTTTTATCTTATAACTTTTTATACGTTTTTTCAATAGAATAGTCATGGCCCCTACAAAAAAAGTTTATCATTTCCAGGACTCCGCCACAACCTGATCCAAAGCAGACAGGGCTTCCTTTCAGTTTTTTCACTACCAGGCTTCCTTGCAGGCCTTACCCGGCCCGGAAGGACTTCTTTCCCTTCATTTTCCCGATGCTGGCCTCCACGACCTTGACATTGGCCGGTCCGAAAAGCTCCTGCATCTCCGCCAGGGTCCGGTCGTTAAGTTCCATCTTCTCATAGGAAGGCAGCCTCTTCACCGCCCGCTCTGCCCTGGAATAGATGACAATCTGCTCCTGGCCGGGTGCCCTCCTGATAATGTCAAAAAGTGCTTCCTGCCTCTGCTGGAAGGAGGCGATGTCCTGGGTCTGGATCCAGATGTCCCTGGGAACCTGGTCCATGGGCAGAACCAGCTCAGCGATCAGCTTGCCGCTCTCCTCCGACACGGAGGCCCTCCCCTTGACATAAATCTTCCTGTCAGCCTCAAGATACTGGCGGTAGAGCTGGTAATCCCTGGGAAAGACGATTACTTCCACCGTTCCGTACTGGTCCTCCAATGTGACAAAGGCCATATTCTGGTTAGTTTTGGTCAGCTTTACCGTCACATCACTGACCAGACCTCCCACCACATAATTGAGATTATCCCGGACCACCGTCCGGCCGCTGTCCTCGTCAGGCTCAAAATCCGTCGTCCTGGCAGAAACCTGCTTGTCCATGGAATCCATATAGTCTTCCAGGGGGTGGCCGCTGACATAGATTCCCAGCACTTCCTTCTCAAAGGCCAGCTTCTGGCCGGTCTCATACTCGCCGATGGGCGGATACTTGATCCCATATTCCTTTTTCTCCTCTTCGGAGAAAAAGTCAAACATAGACATCTGGCCGGAGATCATCTCCTTCCTCTCCCGGTTCACCTGGTCTAAGATCATGGGGTAGACAGCCATCTGCTGCTTTCTTGTGGCCCCCATACTGTCCAGGGCACCGGACTTGATCAGACTCTCCATGGTCCTCCTGTTGATCTCCCTGGAAGAAAGTCTGGACATGAAGTCTTTCAGATCCTTGTAAGGACCGCCCCTCTCCCGCTCTTTTATCATGGAGTCGATGACATTTTTACCCAGGCTGCGGATGGCCGCCATACCGTAGCGGATGGAATCACCAGACACGGAAAAGCCAGTCTCTCCCTCATTGATATCCGGCGGCAGAATCTCTATACCCATGGTCCGGCAGGTATTAATATATTCCTTGATCTTTTTGGTATTGGTCAGGACTGAAGTCAGCAGGGCCGCCATAAATTCTACCGGATAGTGGCAGCGCAGCCAGGCCGTCTGGTAGGAAACCACGGCATAAGCCGCCGCATGGCTCTTATTAAAGGCATATTTGGCGAAGTCGATCATCTCGTCAAATACATGGTTGGCCACATCTTCCGGGATCCCCCTCTTGATACAGCCATCCACGCCTTCCTCCGGGTTGCCGTAAACGAAATTCTTCCGCTCCCTGGCCATGACGTCTCCCTTTTTCTTGGACATGGCCCGGCGGACCAGGTCGCTCCTGCCCAGGGTGTAGCCTGCCAAACTCATAACAATCTGCATTACCTGCTCCTGGTAGACGATACAGCCGTAAGTCGGCGCCAGGATCTCCTCCAGCTGGGGGCAGGAATACTTGATACTGGCCTGGTTCTGCTTGCCCTTGATATACTTGGGGATAAAGTCCATGGGCCCCGGCCGGTAAAGAGAGATTCCGGCGATGATATCTTCCAGGTTGCCGGGCTTGAGCTCCTTCATGAAGGACTTCATACCGGCACTCTCCAGCTGGAAGACTCCCTCGGTCTTACCCTGGCTGATCATGTCAAAGACAGCCTTGTCCTCATAATCTATATCATCGATGGAAAATGTCCTGCCCAGGCGGCGGCTGATCATCCGTTCCGCATCCTGGATGACCGTCAGGGTCCGGAGACCCAGGAAATCCATCTTCAGAAGGCCCAGTTCCTCGATGGTCGTCATGGTAAACTGGGTGGTAATCACATTGTCCGCTCCCCGGGACAAGGGAACGAATTCATCCAGGGCCTCGGAGCCGATCACCACACCGGCAGCGTGGATGGAGGAATGGCGGGGAAGACCCTCCAGCCTCATGGACATATCGATGAGGTTCTTCACCGTCTCGTCACTGTCATAAAGACTTTTCAGCTCCGGATTCATGTGGAGAGCCTTCTCTATGGTGATGCCCAGCTCCATGGGTATGAGCTTGGCTACCACATCCACCCTGGCATAGGGGATATCCAGCACCCGGCCCACATCCCTGACCGCCATGCGGGCGGCCAGGGTTCCGAAGGTGATAATCTGGACTACCTTGTCCTTGCCGTACTTCTGGTAAACGTAATCAATGACTTCCTGCCGGCGCTCGAAACAGAAATCGATATCAATATCCGGCATGGATATCCTCTCCGGATTGAGAAAACGCTCAAAAATCAGCTGGTAACGGATGGGGTCTATATTGGTGATCTCCAGACAGTAAGACACGATACTTCCCGCCGCCGAACCCCGGCCGGGACCTACGGCAATTCCCTGGCTTTTGGCATAGCGGATGAAATCCCAGACAATCAGGAAATAATCCACATAGCCCATACTCCGAATGGTTTCCAGCTCATAGTCCAGTCTGGGTCTCAGTTCTTCCACCCTGGCCTTCCCCTGGCCCCCGTACCTTTTTTCCAGGCCCTGGGCACAGAGTTCTTTCAGATAAGAATAGGCATCATAGCCCTCCGGCACATCAAAACGAGGCACCTTCTGTTGGCCGAAGGCGATCTCCACATTGCACCGCTCGGCAATCTTGTGGGTATTTTCCATGGCCTCCCTGGCATAGGGAAAAAGTTTGGCCATCTCCTGCTCTGATTTCAGGAAATACTGGCCTCCCTCATAGCGCATCCTGTCCTCGTCGGAAACCCTTTTCCCGGTCTGAATACAAAGGAGCAGGTCGTGGGGAACCGCATCATCCTCCATGATATAGTGGACATCATTGGTCACCACCAGGGGAATATCCAGTTCTTCAGACATCCGCATCAGGGCCGAATTCACCAATTTCTGTTCACGGATTCCGTGGTCCTGCATCTCCAGAAAAAAATTATTTTGCCCGAAAATATTCCTCAGTCTCAGAGCAGATTCACAGGCCCCCTCATAGTCACCCTTGACAATCTTGCGGGGAATCTCTCCCGCCAGACAGGCTGACAGGGCTATGATACCCTCATGGTAGGTCTCCAGGATCTCATAATCCACCCTGGGCCGGTAATAGTATCCTTCCGTAAATCCCCTGGTGACAATCTTCATCAGGTTCTTATAGCCCTGGTTATTCTCCGCCAGGAGGACCAGGTGATGGTAGCGGTCCTCGTCCTGGCTGTTCTCCCGGTCAAAACGGGAGCCCGGTGCCACATAAATCTCACAGCCAAGAATGGGCTTGATCCCCACCTCTTTGGCCTTCTTATAAAAATCGATCACCCCATACATGACTCCATGGTCGGTAATCGCCAGGCTGTCCATGCCCAGCTCTTTGGCCCTGGGCAGCATTTCCCCGATCTTCCCCGAGCCATCCAGCAGGCTGTATTCTGTATGAACATGCAAATGTGTAAAAGCCATGATCCTACCTCCACAAAGGAAAACACCCGGATCTTATCGAAGAAAATCCGGGTGTCCGACACTTGTTCATTAATTGGGCAAGCCGTCCTCAAGGCAGGCTATTCGCCTTCCGGGAGAGACGGAGTAAGTATTCCATAGGAATCCATCGCCGACAAATAGTAGAATGTCTGTGCGTTCGGTTCCGGATCCGGAACAATCTTCTTATAGAAAGAAAATCCTACTCCAAGAACGATGACCAGCACCGCCAGATAACCGGTAACTCTGCCGATCGCCCTGTTACGTTTCTCCTTTGCCAGAATCTCTTTTCTGTTCTTCTTATATTCTTTTCTGGCATTAACCTTTTCCTGACTCATTTTTAACCACCTTTTCCAGTATCAGATTTCCGGGGGCGGTCCCGTCCCCTGACCACTTAGTCAGCAGTCTTTCCCTCACCGGGAAAAATCGGATTCCCTTGGTAAATATACAAAAATCCGCATATAGATGTATTATATAATATAATACATTTTCCCGCAAGGAAAGAATAGACTTTTGCCATTCGGTATGATATACTTTTCAAAGAAAGTGGGAGGTGTTTCGAATGACAGAACGTCAGTCTAAAATCATAAAATTGGTAAATACATATCAGAAGATCGAGGTCAGTCGTCTGGCTGAACTGCTGGACGTCTCTCAGGTGACCATCCGCAAGGATCTGGACCACCTGGAAGGTGAAGGTCTGCTCTCCCGCGAACATGGTTATGCCCTCATTAAGAACGCCAATGACATCAATACCCGGATGACCATCAATTACGACCGCAAGCTGGCTATCGCCACCAGGGCTGCCGAGATGGTCAACAACGGGGAGACCGTCATGCTGGAGTCCGGCTCCACCTGCGCCCTCCTGGCGGAACAGCTGGCCAAGCTGAAGAAGGACGTCACCATCATCACCAACTCAGCCTACATCGCCATCCGGATCCGGGAACTTCCTTTAAGAAAGGTCATCCTTTTAGGCGGCGAGTACCAGAAGGAATATCAGGGTATGGTAGGCCCCCTGGTGAGGAAATGTGCCCGGGAATTCTTTGTTGACAAGTTCTTTGTGGGCACAGACGGCTTTATTCCAGAGTCCGGCTTTACCTGTGATGACCTGATGCGAGTGGAGACCATGGAATATATGGCCGATTCCGCCAACAAAATGATCATCCTGGCTGACTCGAGCAAGTTTGACCAGCAGGGTGTTGTCATCCAGACCAGCTTCGACGCCATCGACACCGTCTGCACCGACTCAGAGATTAATCCGTCCGCCCTGGCCATTCTTCAGGAAAAAGGTATTAACGTAGTTATCGTAGATTGAACATCTCTGGAATATCCCGCTTGATAATTTTACATCAAACGTTATATATCTTGTTTTTTCTGAAAAATATGTGATAACATTGTGAATATTTGTCGAAAAAAAACCAGTCTCTCCAAAAATTTGGTTAATTATTTATTCTTTTCATTTGTTCAAACAAATGGTAAACTTAAGATTATTAAAAGCACAGTTATACTTTCGGAAGAAACCTTGTATTTTTATTATTGAGGCATTTTAGTAAAGACGGATCCCTGGAGGATCTGCGGAGATTAAAGAGGTTTTTTGGAGGACAAAGGAATGATTACTCACTCTGTCTGTATTGATTCCATGGAGAAGATTATGCGCTTTGTTTCTATCATGAATACATTTCATGGCCGGTTCGACTTGGTTTCCGGTTGTTCTGCCGTGAGTGCTAAATCCATGATGGGTGTTTTCAGTCTGGACATATCCAGGCCTGTTTCCCTCTACATTTATAACGACGAGTCCGCGGACACTGTTCTGAAAGCCATATCTGCCTTTGACGCAGTCAGCTTGTAATTCTTTCATCAGAGCTTGTCTGCTTTTTCTTTTCACAGGCTGGATTATTTTTGTGTCAAAATTAAAACATCCATCCTTGAAACTATTTTAGACAATCATTTTATAAAGCGGTAAAACTTTATAAACCGGTAAAACAAAGAAGAGACTGTCCCAGTCTCTTCTTGATTTTTTATAACTGTTCTTTTTTAAAGGGTCTTTTCCCATGGCAATCCCGGCCTAGCGGGACAAGGTCTCCGGCTCCGGATAGTCCTCACCGAAGGTCTCCACTGTCACAGATTTCATCACCTGCTTATGGTAAGGAGAATCACGGAAGGTCTTTTCACTGGCAATCCGGTCTACTACGTCCATGCCCTCGATGACCTTGCCGAAAGAAGCGTACTCACCATCAAGATGGGGTGCATCTTTATGCATGATAAAGAACTGGGAGCCTGCGGAATCCGGCATCATGGACCGGGCCATGGACAGGACTCCTGCCGTATGCTTCAGCTGATTTGGGAATCCATTATGGCTGAACTCACCCTTGATGCTGTAACCGGGATTGCCGGTTCCTGTTCCCTGGGGACATCCACCCTGGATCATAAAGCCCTTGATTACACGGTGGAAAATAAGACCGTCATAAAAGCCTTTCTTTACCAAAGAAATAAAGTTATTCACCGTGTTGGGTGCAATCTGGGGATAGAGCTCCGCCTTGATCACATCACCATTCTCCATAGTAATAGTTACGATTGGATATGCCATAATACTATTTCCTCCTGCAAAAAAGATTAGATTGACCGGCCCTGACAGCTGCCGGGGCCATCGTTACATTCCTGTCTCTACATTATATCAGTGCATCATGAAAATACACCGCCTACTGTCTGACTTCATATAACATACCACGAAAGGAAAAAACATGGAAAGAAAACTCTTATTTTTTGACATAGACGGCACCCTCCTGGCAGGAGGCTTTCCCGGCTATATCCCGGCAGGAAGCCTGGAAGCCCTGGAAAGAGCCAGGGAAAATGGACATAGTCTTTTTATCAATACCGGCCGGACCTACGGCCTGATGCCGGAGTCCGTCCGCCGCTTCCCCTTTGACGGCTATATCTGCGGCTGCGGCAGTCATATTTTATACAGGGGCCGGGAAATCTACCACCACAGGATTCCGGAATCAATCCGCAGGGATATGGTTCATATCATGCGGCGGACAGGAATCCAGGGTGTCTATGAAGGGGCGGATTGCTACTACTTTGAGGACCGGCCCGATCCCCTTCCCCTGATCAGCCTGCTTCGCGCCGTCTGCCGGCAGAACAGTTCCTCCATAAAGACCCGGACCTTCCAGGACCCGGACCTGGACTATGACAAGTTCATCATCACCTGCGACGAAAACAGTGACCTGCCGTCCTTCCTGGACCAGATCAGGGATGATTTTGATTTCATTGACCAGAATATTCTGTCAGGCGGTTTTGGGGAGTTAATCCCCAAGGGCTGCTCCAAGGCCGCCGGCATCGATATGGTCGTCGACCACCTGGGGGCCAGCCTGGATGACTGCTATGTCTTCGGTGACAGCAGCAATGACCTGGCTATGCTGAAACATGTGAAGCACAGTATCGCCATGGGTAATTCCAGCCAGGATGTCCTGGACGTCTCCTCCTATGTGACTACACCCGTCTACAGAGACGGCATCAAAAATGCCCTGGCCCACCTCCGGCTCATCTAATATAGCCGGCCAGAGGTATAGCTTTTGGCTTGTAGTTTTGAATATTTGTCAGGGACTATATCCAGGGGCAATAAAAGCAACTATAGCTTCGGATTTTCCTTCGCAGCTTATTTCTCGCGCCTCTTGCAGAACTCGCTTGCTAAAAGCAGGCTCAAACATCCTGCCCGGCGCGAAAGCTATGCTCGGAAAATCCTTGCTATTTACGCCATGCTTTTATTGCCCCTGGATATTCTTTTCCCTGACAAATCCCACCCTGTGTGCCAAAAGCTATTTACTGGCCTGCTTTCGTTTTTTACTCATGTTTCTCCATTACTATTTATGAGTCATGAAAGTAGCTATGGCTCTGTTTTCTCCTGGCCTTCTTTTAAGAGCTGGATGAATTCGTAGGTCATTCTTCCGGTGACGCCCCAGAGTATGCCTCCCTTGGTGTGGTAGAAGACCATGAGGTTCTTCTTTCTTCGCCAGGGATAGTTTTTACCTCCGGGAATCAGTTCGTAGGGGAAGTCCTCCCCTGGTACCGTAACCAGCTCTGTCCAGTTTTTTTCCGGTTCGTGATCCAGGAACCAGTTTAAGGCTACTGTGAAGACCTGGTCCACTTCATCGGCTGACCAGGTTCCCTCGTAATCATGAAGGATTGCCGCAAAGGGCCAGATGGAAGCCCCTGAAGGTCCCATGGCAGGATCCAGGTCGGCTATAATCTCAATCTGGTCTTCCCGGACAAGAAGTTCCTCCATGGTCTCCCGTACCGCAGCCTGGCGGAGAGTCTCTCCTTCTTCCACCCTGCCTCCGGGAAAGCAGATCTCGCCGGGCTGGGTTACCAGGCTGGATGCTCTTTTTTCAAAAAGAATATGCCAGCCGTCTTTCTTGTGGACCAGGGGCAGGATCACCGCCGAGGTCTCTCTTTTTCTGACGTCTACTCCGGGAATTCTATCTCCCCAGACCTTCCTGATCCTTTCGATGACCGGATCTGTGGTCAGAGTCCGGGGCATACCTGCAGTTATATCCGCTGTCCTGCCTGCAGCCATATTTACCGGCATATCTTGGGGCATATCTGCAGCCATATCCGCTGCCTTAGCCGGGCCCGGATTCTGAACCGGATTTGACCCGTCTGCCTCATCCTCTGTCCCCCTGCCGGCCAGCCGGCTCTCCTTAAAATGCATGATCATTTCTGCCGTAAGGCTTAAATTGCGCTCCTCCTGGCCAATGTCCCCGGCATGGACCCATTTGGCCACAGCCAGTTCCTTGTCATCCATGGTCACAGTGGTATCACCGTCCACCTCACAGTAAATGCCCATAAGCAGGTTAAAGGCAAAGCCCCAGGGCTGGCTCTTATAGTAGGAGATATTCTTTACCTTAAGTCCCACTTCTTCTATCACTTCCCTGCGGACTGTCTCTTCCATGTTCTCACCGATCTCACAAAATCCGGCGATAAGGGCATGGCCCTTGTAGGACCGGCCGGCATAGCGGGTCATCATGATCCGGTCACCGTCGGTCACTCCCACGATGACTGCCGGAGCGATCTTTGGATATATACTATGACCGCAGGCCGGACACCGCATTACACGCTCACTCTCGGCATGGACAGTCCTGTGGCCGCAACGGCCGCAGAAAGCACTCTCCCTGTACCATGCATAAAGATGCCAGGCTGTCATTCCGGCAAAGCAAAGGTCTTTGGGATCTGTCCGGCGGAAGATTCTGGTCGGACAGATTTCAAAGCCAGCCGCCTCCAGCCGGGAAAAAATCCCATCTTCAGCAGCGGGCTCCTGGTCCGCTGCCTGCTGGTCTGCCGGACCCCCTCCCTGGCTTGTTCCTGACTCACTGACCTGATCCTGGTCCTGACCTGGTCCTGACTCATTGAGTTGATCCTGGTCCTGACCTGGTCCCGACTCACTGACCTGATCCTGGTCCTGACCTGGTCCTGACTCATTGGCCTGATCCTGGTCCTGGTCTGCCTGGCCGTAATTCTCAGGAATATCCCCGCGGAAAAGATAATATTTTCTCTCATCAATCCGGAACAGGTACTGCAGGTCCTCCCTGGGGAAATCACCTGCCTTTGGACAACAGAGGGCACCGTTCTCCCTGCCTGCCAAAAGCACTTCCCTGTCACGAAAGACAAACACCGGATCCTCCCTGGAAGGAGTTTCCGGTGTGTATTCATTATAAAATGTTTTCGGTGCTATATCCTGAATCATTACTCTACCGTCACACTCTTGGCCAGGTTCCTGGGCTTATCCACATCCAGGCCCTTGGCTACGGCGATGTAGTAGCCTAAAAGCTGGAGGGGGATCACAGCCAGGGAAGCTGAAAAGTGTGGATCAGTCCTGGGGATATAGGTAACAAAATCTGCGGTATCCTCCATATTATAATTACCATAGCTGGTAAGTCCCATGAGGTAGGCCCCGCGGCTCTTAACCTCCTGCATATTGGAGAGGGTCTTCTCGTAGAGGGTCGGCTGGGTTGTAACACCGATTACCAGGGTATTATCCTCTATCAGACTGATGGTACCATGCTTAAGCTCTCCTGCAGCATAGGCCTCGGAGTGAACATAGCTGATCTCCTTCATCTTGAGACTGCCCTCCATACAGATGGCATAATCCAGGCCCCTTCCCAGGAAGAAGACATCCTTGGCTCCGGCATATTTGGAGGCGAACCACTGGATCCGCTCCTTGTCCTCGAGAGCCTTGGCAATCTTATTGGGGATGGTCTGCATCTCATGGATCATGGCCAACTCTTTCTCCCTGTCAATCAGGCCTTTCTCTGCGCCCATATGGATGGCCAGCAGGTAGGAAGCGATCAGCTGGGTGGAGTAGGCCTTGGTCGTTGCTACCGCAATCTCCGGTCCGGCCAGGGTGTAGAAGACATGGTCTGCCTCCCTGGCGATGGAGGAGCCGATTACATTAACGATGGCCAGGGTCCGGATACCCATCTCCTTGGCCTCCCGGAGAGCCGCCAGGCTGTCTGCCGTCTCTCCCGACTGGCTGATGACAATCACCAGTCCCTTCTTATCAAGCAGCAGGTTTCTGTAACGGAACTCGCTTGCCAGTTCCACTCTGACAGGAATGCCTGCCAGATCTTCCAGGACATACTGGGCCACAACACCCACATGGTAGGCCGAGCCACAGGCTACGATATAGATCTGGGAACAGTCCCCTATAATCTCCTTGCTTAATCCGATATCTGAGAAATCCAGATACTCGCCGTCCTCACCCTTGCGGATTATGGAATTCATAGTATCTAAAACTGCCTTGGGCTGCTCGTGGATCTCTTTCATCATGAAATGCTCATAGCCGCCCTTCTCAGCAGCTTCTGAATCCCAGGTAATCTCTGTCAGCTCTTTTTCAAATACATCACCATCCAGATTAAAGAAGGTCACCTGGTCTCCGGACAGCCTTGCCATCTCCAGATTGCCGATATAATAAACTTTCCTGGTATACTTCAGGATGGCCGGCACATCAGAAGCCACATAAGTCTCTCCATCCCCCACACCGATGATCAAAGGGCTGTCCTTACGGGCCACATAAATCTCTCCCGGATAGTCCTTGAACATAACGGCGAATGCATAGGATCCTCTCACCCGGACCATGGTCTTGGCTATGGCATCGATGGGGCCTACCTGATATTTCTTATAATAATACTCAATCGTCTTGATGGCTACTTCCGTATCTGTCTCAGAATAGAAGCTGAAGCCCTTCCTCAGCAGCTTGTCCTTAAGCTCCTGGTAATTCTCAATGATACCGTTATGAACGCCAACTACACATCCGTCATCCGAATGATGGGGATGGGCATTATTCTCTGACGGCTCCCCATGGGTCGCCCAGCGGGTGTGACCTATACCACAGGTTCCCGGGACTGCCCGCCCCATATTTGTCTTCTCTTCCAGTGCTTTCAGTCGGCCTTTGGCCTTGACAGTCTCTACTTCACCGTCTCCGTCTCTGACTGCGATTCCTGCAGAATCATATCCCCTGTATTCCAGGCGGGACAAGCCCTCCAGCAAAATGGGAGCCGCCTGCTTTTGTCCAGTAAAACCAACAATACCACACATATGTATGTCCTCATTTCTAAATTATTGTAATTAAAGATTTTCCCTTTTGTAATAATAAGTGTCTTCTATATTAAAGGATTGATACTAATCATAACAGAAATTGCCGCAAATTACTACATATTTATTTGCATTATTATTCCTTGCCAACCCAGATTACCAGGCCGCTGTTGGCTGCCAGGTCAAGAACCAGCCGGCCGTCCTTAAGCTCCACGGACTCACAGGCTCTGGCAGCGGCACTGCTATCCCCACCCAGCTCTACACCACAGGCAGCAGCAAATTCGTGAAAGACTCTCTGGTAATTATCCAGCTGCTCACGAAGCTTATCCATAGTAGAAGCCATCTGGTCACTGAGGCTGGCTCCTTCCACGTCGATTTGCTCCGCGGCCGCCTTAACCATCTCCGACTTCTGCCGGATCTCTCCGGAAGCACCGATCAACTGGCCCGCCTTGTCCATCAGGCCATCCTTGGCAGTCTGCATACGGCCGGCTCTTTCCTTAGCCGCGGCCGCCTTGTCCTCCTCCGACTCCTCAGCCTTGGAGAGCAGGTTTTTCGCCGTGTTAGCCTCGATAGGCAGAGGGATCTCCACATGGGCCGGCTGGTCATCGTTATTAACTGCCGTAATCACGGCAGACCCATTGAGGATCCTGGCAAAGGCAAACTGGCGGTTGGTCAGCAGCAGTTCCTTATACTGCCCCCAGGTCAGCTCCGGGAATTCCTTTTTAACATTACCCAGGGCCTTGATCAGGGCAGGCAGGGAGGCCTCTTCGTCAAAGTCAGCCAGGTTGAGGTCTGGCCGCAGATTCCAGTCTGATCCCCTCTGCTTGTCACCGGCTATGCCGAATTCCGACCCGTAATAGATGGAGGGAACTCCGGGAACGGTGTAGAGCAGTATGGTGGCCGGTACCATATGAGCCTTGTTGTTGAGCTTGGAATAGATCCTGGATACATCATGATTATCCAGGAAGGTATAAAGTCTGATCTTATCACCCACCAGCCCGTTTAAACGCTTGATGGAATGGGCGATCTCAAAATAATTGTGGTCATTATGTCCGGAATACAGTCCCTTATGTAATTCATAATTCGTCACAGAGTGAAGCATGCCTTCATTAGCCCAACGGGAGTAATCCCCGTGGATCACCTCACCCATAAGCCAGAAATCAGCCTTGATCCCGTCACAAAAATTTCTGAGATCCTTCATAAAGCCAAAATCCAGCACATCAGCGGCATCCAGCCTGATTCCGTCTATGCCGAATTCACTGACCCAGAACTTCACCGTATCAAAATGGTAGTTCTTCACATCCTGGTTCCAGAGATTCAGCCGGGCCAGCATATTGTAGCCGCCCCAGTTATCATAGGAGAAACCGTCATTATACTCATTGTTCCCCCAGAAATTCACATTACAATACCAGTCTTTATAAGCGGAATTCTCCTTATTCTCCTTAAGGTCACGGAAGGCAAAGAAATCCCTGCCCGTATGATTAAAGACGCCGTCTACGATGACCTTTATGCCCAGCTGGTGACAGTTGGCAACGAAACTCTTAAAATCTTCGTTGGTCCCGATCCTGCCATCCACCTTTCTGTAATCCGTCGTGTCATAGCCGTGGGAGCCAGACTCGAAAAGCGGTCCGATATAGATTGCCGTACAGCCTATCCTGGCTGCGTGCTCTGCCCAGGCATTGAGCTTTCCGAAATGATCCCCCTTTTCTCCCTTGTTATCATGGGGACATCCGCAAAGTCCAAGCGGGTAAATGTGATAAAATACTGCATTGTCATACCAAGCCATAATTATAAGCTCCTTTTCTACTTCTTTTTACCGGAAGCACTCCGGCTAAAACTGCCGGTAACTGTCTCCCATGTATATTTATGTATTCCAAATGCCAAAAACACAGGAATACTACCATTATATTTCTTATTAAGAGCTTATGCAAGCATTGAATCCCTTTGGATTTTATATTATAATTATAACAACAATACTGTTTAAAAACATGGTTTCCACAGGGAGCGGACATGGAGACCGTCATTTGAAGGAGGAAATAATTATGCTTAAACAAACCGCAGATCTCATAGCCGGTTTTGGAGAGATCGGAACCATCATCATCATGGCTCTCGCATTGCTGCAGTGCCTGTTCGGTTATAAATTCATGAAGTCATGGACCCTGTTAATAGGCTTTCTAATCGGTTTCATCGCAGCCTACAACATCGCCTTACGGTTCATACCTACTCCGATCCTTTACCCCGCTCTGATTGCTTTCCTTGCCGGAGTTCTGGTGGCGGCCATCGCCTATCTTGTTTACCCTGTGGGTGTGTTCCTGTTTGCCGGATTTGTAGTGGACCTGGCCTTGCTCATGATTGTTCCTACTCCTGACACCCAACTCCTTGAGCTTCTGATCTATATTGTGGCCGGTGTTCTCTTTGTCATCGCCGGACTCCTCTGTGCCAGATACCGCAGACCGGTTGTCATCGTAGTCACCGCCATTGCTGGAGCTATTGTTGCCATGAACCAGATCAACAAGCTGGGTCTGGGCGTCAACGTTTCCAACTATATTCTCTTAGCCATCACCGCAGGCTTATGTGCCCTTGGTATTCTTGTCCAGTTCCTCACTACCATGAAGGAAGGCAAGCAGGAGAAGGAAAAGAAGGAGAAAAAAGAAGAGAAACGTCGGGAAAGTGCCAGAAGGAGAGCCAAGAGGCGGGGCGACAACGTCCGTTTCGACACTCCTGCCGACGACGGCTATGCCGGATCCCAGCCCACGACCGGCGGCCAGTCTTACCCTGGCCCAGCCAATTACCCGACCCAGGAAGGCGCCGCCTACACTGATTATAGCGGCAGCGACAGCCCCACTGATGGAAGCGGCAACTGATTTACAGATAAGACTACTTCTTAGATCAAAGATTTGAATAGTTTCTTAGGCCAGAAGCTTTGACTGATTTCCAGGCCAAAAGCCTAAACTGATTCCTGAATTAGAAGATAAAACTGGCTCGCAGATCAAACAAATAAAAGTCAACTAAAAAACTCCTGAGACATACCCGGCCGGAAAGCCGGACATGCTTCAGGAGTTTCTTTATGGCTTAGATACTATGTCTCAAATAATAAGGGGACCCTGGTCACGGTCCCCTTATAACTAACCTGTTAATCTATCAGCGTCCGGATCCCCATCAGGTCAGCCGGCAGACTACTCAACGATATCAAAACCGGCAATACGGGCCAGTTCCCTGATAGAATCCCTGGAAACCTTCTTTCCCTTGTACTCGATCAGATCTTCACACTTTCCTGTGAAAATATCGCTTGGATTATATTTCTTAATAATGATCCGGTCTTCCTCTGTAAAGATCTCAAGAGGCTCTCTTTCGCCGATATCAAAGCTCTTACGTAACTCCATAGGCAGAGTAATTCTTCCAAGGGAATCGAGCTTTCTCACTATTCCTGTACTTCTCATCTAACATTCTCCTTTCGCCCTCTGGCAACTGTAAGGATCACAGTCCTTTTCACAAAACAGTCTCCCACTCCAGGTAGCGATGCAGAGCATCCTTCCAGTCAGGCAGAGGCTGGAAGCCCATCTCCCTGAGCTTACTCCTGTCCATCCGGCTGTTGAAGGGTCTGACTGCCTTGGCTCCATACTCGGCACTGCTTACCGGCACGACTTCTACTTTCTGTCCCGTCTGACGGAAGATTTCGCAGGCATAGTCATACCAGGAAATGTAGTCTCCCTCGTTGGTCACATGGTAATATCCATATTTATCGGTCTCAATCATATCTACAAGTAAGCGGGCCAGGTCATAAGTAAAGGTCGGTGTACCGATCTGGTCACTTACCACCGTCAGCCTGTCATGGGTCTTGCCAAGATTCACCATGGTCCTGACAAAATTCTTGCCATTGACACCGAAAACCCAGGCAATGCGGACGATAAAGAAGGAGCTGATATTCTCCACGATCGCCTGCTCTCCCTCATACTTAGTCAAACCATAGAAATTCAGGGGAACGGAGACAGGATCGTCCGGCTCCCAGGGCCTGCTGCCCTGGCCGTCAAAAACATAATCGGTGGACAGGTAAAGCATTCTGGCCCCGATCGCCTTGCAGGCCTTGGCCACATGCCTGGTTCCATCCACATTCACCCGGCGGCAGGTCTCTCTGTTGGCTTCCTCCTCTGCCGCGTCAACCGCAGTCCAGGCGGCACAGTGAATAACAGCATCAGGCTTCTCTGCCTCAAAACATGCCATAACAGCGTCCTGGTCTGTGATATCCAGCTCCTGGATATCCACACCCACTGCCTCATGCCCTCTCTTTTTCAGGGCATCCATCACATCATTGCCTAAAAGGCCTTTTGCACCCGTCACTAATACTTTCATCATTATTTCGCGTCCTTCAGTCTTTCTCCATACATAGCGTCAAAATAGTTCTGGTACTCTCCGGAGATGATTCTCTCCCACCACTCTTTATTATCAAGATACCACTGGATCGTCTTCTTGATACCATCCTTGAACATGGTCTCAGGCAGCCAGCCTAAAGCATCATGGATCTTGGTCGGATCGATGGCATAGCGCATGTCGTGACCCTTCCTGTCTGTCACATGGGTGATCAGGGACTCCGGCTTACCCAGGGCCTGGCAGATGATCTTGACGATATCAATGTTCTTCATCTCATTATGACCGCCGATATTATAAACTTCTCCTACCTTACCCTGGCGGATGATCAGGTCGATCGCCTTACAGTGGTCCTCCACATAGAGCCAGTCTCTCACGTTGAGACCCTCACCGTAAACCGGCAGGGGCTTGTCCTCGAGAGCATTGGCAATCATGAGGGGAATCAGCTTCTCCGGGAACTGGTAGGGCCCGTAGTTATTGGAACAACGGGAAATCGTCGTCGGAAGCCCGAAGGTCCTGTGGTAGGCATTAACCAAAAGGTCCGCGCCTGCCTTGGAAGAACTGTAGGGACTGCTGGTCTTAAGAGGAGTCTCCTCCGTGAAGAACAGGTCCGGCCGGTCTAAAGGAAGGTCTCCGTAGACCTCATCAGTGGATACCTGATGGTAACGCTTTACTCCCACAGCCCTGCTGGCGTCCATGAGCACCTGGGTTCCCAGGATATTGGTCTCCAGGAATATGCCCGGATTCTCAATGGACCGGTCCACATGACTCTCTGCGGCAAAATTAACCACGATGTCAGGCTTCTCTTCCTCGAACAGCTTAAACACTGCCTCCCTGTCACAGATGTCGATCTTCTCAAAGCGGAAATTAGGATGGTCCATGGCCTCTTTGAGGGTCTCCAGATTACCTGCGTAGGTCAGCTTGTCAATACATACGATCCGGTCCTCAGGATGCTTCTCCAGTTCCAGATATACAAAATTCGCTCCAATAAAACCGGCACCGCCGGTAACAATAATAGTCATTCTAAGTCACCATGTCCTTTCGAATATTAATCCTGATATTTTATCTTCCGGATACTGGTCCGGGCTCCTGTCCTCAGGCCACTAATCCAGATATTTCCCCTCCAGTACATCCATGAGATACTTACCATACTGGTTCTTCTTCAAAACCTCATAGGTCTCAAGCACCTGGTCCTTGTCGATCCAGCCATTGATATAGCCGATCTCCTCAAGGCAGGCGATCTTACGATGGGCATGCTGCTCCACGGTCTTGACAAAATTCGTGGCGTCCACCAGGCTCTCATGAGTTCCGGTATCAAGCCAGGTAAAGCCCTGACCCAGCAGTTCCACATGCAGCTCATCCTGCTCCAGATATATCCTGTTCAGGTCGGTAATCTCCAGCTCGCCTCTGGCAGAGGGCTTCAGATTCTTAGCATAGTCCACCACCCGGTTATCATAGAAATAAAGGCCGGTCACACAATAGTTACTCTTGGGATGCTCCGGCTTCTCCTCAATGGAAACAGCCTTGCCGTTCTCATCGAACTCAACGATACCAAACCGCTCAGGGTCATCTACATAATAACCGAACACTGTGGCTCCCTGGCCATCCTCAGCCCGTTCCACAGCTGCCAGCAGCCTCTTGGTAAGACCGTGACCATGGAAAATGTTATCTCCCAGAATCATAGCTACCGAGTCAGTGCCGATAAACTTCTCGCCGATGATGAAAGCCTGGGCCAGTCCGTCCGGACTAGGCTGGATCTCATAGCTCAGCTTCACACCAAACTGGTGCCCATCCCCCAGAAGGGATTCAAAACGGGGAGTATCCTCCGGTGTGGAGATAATCAGGATATCCCTGATCCCTGCCCGCATCATCACACTGATGGGATAATATATCATAGGTTTATCATATATGGGTAGAAGCTGTTTACTGGTAACCTTTGTCAAGGGATAGAGTCTCGTCCCGGATCCACCTGCCAGTATAATACCTTTCATAGCCTGCTGCCTCCTTTACTTTTGTCTTTATCACTCATAGTCATTTCTGTCACTTTTCTCTCATCTGAATATAATCTAACCTTGCGTCTTTTGTCAATCCAATAGCCAGGAAAATTGTAAAATTTAAGCAATTATTCATTTTTAAGGAAAATTCAAACCCTTGACTTTCCCCGCACCATGGCAAGGATCTGGTCCGCTATCCGCTCTGTACTGTGCCCGTCCAGAGCATCCAGATAATCCTCCCGGAAGCGGTCAATCCTCTCCCGGCCGGCCTCTCCCGGATTGGAAATCATCCCGGCCGCCAGGTCAGTCATTTCCTCGAAATCATGGACCACCGGCCCTGGAACAAAATGATCATAATTAAAATAGAAGTCTCTTTCCCTGGTGTATTCCTCCTGGTCAAAAGCATAGAATATCATGGGAAGGGACAAGAGCGCTGCCTCAAAAACACAAGAGCTGTAATCCGTAATCAGCAGGTCGGCAAACAACATCAGTTCATTAAGAGACTGGCCCTCCTCCGGAATGATCAGCCGGTCAGCCAGGTCCGGGCCGACAGAGGTCTGCTTCTTAACAAAGGGATGATGCTTCAAAACCAGCAGGCAGTCCTCCGGCATCTTCTGAAGAAATGCCTCCGGGGAAAATGCGTCTTCAGGGAAATAGGCCTCCTTGTTGCCGGCTCCTCTGAAGGTAGGTGCATAGATAATCACCTTTTTACCCTCTGCCTCAGGGTAGCGCCCATAGAGCTCCTCCCTGATCCGGTCCATCCTTTCCCGGTCAAAAAACAGGTCCGTCCTGGGTACTCCCAGAGCCTTCACCTTAGAAGCCGGGATTCCAAAAGCCTCCGCGTAGATCCCCCTGATCTTCTCACCGCTGACACTGGCCAGATCATAATTCCTATGATTCATGGATGTCTGGGGAACACAGTCCGGCTTTCCCGCCCTGGTCAGGCCAAAGGTCTTAAAGGCACCACAGGCATGCCAGAGCTGGACGAGCTGGGTATCAGGACTCTTTCTTAAGGCATGGATCTGGGGATAGAAATCCTCCAGGACAATCACTTTAGCCCGGGCACATTTCTCCGCACATTCCCGGAGCTGCTTCCTGCTCAGCCTGTCCACAGTCTCCATATGGATGAAGGTCTCCAGTTCAAGATCCTCCTCCCGGCCCAGTCTCTCCATGACCAGTCCCAGGTTGCCCTCCGGATCTAGGGGTCTCTCTGAGAGAAAAAGAATCCGCCCGGTCTCCGGCTTATGTTTACCGGAGACAAGCCTCCTATAATAATCAGCGAAATAGTCCGTATTCCTCTGCCGGGGACTGTAGCCATAGCCACTGCGGCTGTAGACATAATCATGGGCCTTCTTCGTAGCCTCCCTGCCGGTCAGGCCTTTTTGAAAATGATACCTGGCCAGAAGAGCGGGAAGACCCAGGGTCAGAAGAGCAAACCTGGCCGGCTTCCTGGCCTGGACCAGATCCTGCCTGGCAAATAGTTCTTTTTGCACCGGGAAAGGCTGGTCAGAAAGGACCACCGACTCCGCCCCCTGCCAGAAGACGAAATTCACCGACACGGTATGTCTGGGAGGCACAGTAAACACATAGGGAAGTAGGATATCAGCATCTGCTATCACCTGCTTCCCTATATCACTATCCTCTATGCGGACATCCATAGCCATAAGGCGCTCAGAACTTCTCTTGCGGAATACAGCCTGGACCCGGATATCCGATCCGTCCGTCCCCTGGGGCAGACTACACCGGAATCCAAGCTTCATCCACTGTCCTGTAATATGTACTGTCGTTCTATAGTTCATTTTCTTCTTCATCTATTCAAGCCTCAAACCATTGATGCCGGATGTCAAAAGTTCTTCCCCTGACGTAGATTCTGATAAGGCAGCCGCCACTGGCACCCATCCCCTCTTTGTCATAACAGCAGAGAATACCTGGCCATAGTCAGCCTCAGACAAGCCTGCTTTTAAAAGACCTCCTGTCACAGGCTCTGTGACAGCCACAAACCTCCTGGACAAACCGGAGGATTCCAGGGATGCCGGCGTCAGATCCGTCAGACCCTCCTGGGCTTCCACATAAAAGGATCCGCCGAAGGAATCATCCGGATCTGCCGTCATATAATCCCGGAGAGTCCTGCCCTCTGCCAGTCCGCTCATCCGCTCATAGCCAAGAGCCCAGAAGGGTCCCCCGGCGCTGGCCGACTTAGCCTGGCCGATCATCTGCTTCAACTGGTACTTATAGGAGGATCTCTCCCGGCTTCCCACATCCGCCACAGTCACACAGTTCTTACTGTCTATGGAGGTCAGCACCATAAAATGCCCCCCGGCCGTAAAATAACCGGGCCCCATAAGACAGACCACCGGGTGCCCTTTTTTCAGGGCTGCCCGTATCTTACCAAAGTTTGTCCCAAGGCCCTGACAGGTCAGACCATAGGCCTTGGCCAGGGCTGGAATCGCTTCATGGACAGAGCCGTCACCGGAATAATAGCCATGTTTGTAGGCCCACTCAATAGTATCAAGAGGAGTCACCCATTCCCCGGTCAGGGAGCTGATTACCACAGCCATGGAAGTAGGGCCACAGCCGGACCTGGCTATACAGTAACCGTTGTCATTCCACACCTGGTCCTTCTGGTTGAAATAAATCATCTCCCCCAGATATTCCTTATGATTCTCCATCTCCTTGCGTCGGTCGCTGTAGATCTTAGGCTTGAACTCCTCCTCAGAGTCCTCCTCTTCACTGGCCGCTTCCTCCACTCCCGGGCCGATCTTCTTCACTTTGCCCGGTACGATCCTGACCACGGCGGAATCTTCAACCGTCGTCCCGGCAGGCTCCTGGTCCTCAGCCCTGACATAAGCTGCGTCAGCCAGCAGCAGTAAAAAGGCTGCCGCCAGGCCAAGAATCAAACCTCTTCTTCTATCCATGAATCTCCACATATAATCCTACCTCTTCTTAACTGTAGAAACGATAAATAACTGTCAAAAATCTATAAAAAGCTGTATAATATATTAGGTCTTCTATTCTGAATATAATTATATTTCTGTTCTAAATATTAGAAAATATAAATATTATTAAATATATTAATTTTCTTTTTAACACTTGCTATATTATAATAAATATCATTTTCTTACAACAAAAACCAGTAATTTTTTATGACAAGGGCCCGGAAAGCCAAAAAACCAGTATGAAAACAGGCAGCCAGTCCGGAGCCGGGGAGGAAAACCATGAGCAATACTACTTTTCAATTCCAAGAACTTCTGGCTATCGTCGCCACCCTCCGGGGCAAGGATGGTTGTCCCTGGGACAGGGCCCAGACCCATGAATCCACTAAACCCCACCTCTTAGAGGAAGCCTACGAGGTCCACCAGGCCATCTCAGACCTGACAGCCACCGGCAATCCCGACCACCTGGTCGAAGAGCTGGGCGACCTTCTGTTCCAGGTGGCCCTCCACGCCCAGATCGGCGAGGAGGCCGGGGAATTCACCATGGACGATGTGGTGGACAGGATCTGCAGAAAGATGATCCACCGCCATCCCCATGTCTTCAAGGGCCAGACCTACTCCAGTGTGGAAGAACAGCAGGCCGACTGGGAGAAACTTAAAGGAGAGGAGCACGGCAACAATGAGATTTCAGCCAAAGAAGAATTCCAGGCCGTACCGGCCGCCTTCCCTGCCCTGATCCGGGGCCAGAAGATTGCCAAAAAGGCTGCCCGCCGCCAGCTCATCTCAGGCAGCCAGATGGATATCTTCCGGGACCTGCTCCAGTCAGTCCTGGAACTGGCCGATCCCGTTTCCAATGCTGCCAAAGCTTCCCCCGAGGAAGTCAGCCGCAGCCTGGGCAAAACCCTTTTTGCCCTCTGCCGCCTGGCCCAGGCCCAGGGTCTGTCCGCCGAGGAAGCCCTGATCGATGAGATTGAGCGGACCATCAACCAGGAAGACTGACAGAAGACTGATAAAAGTGATTACACTTGAAAATTATACTAAAAATATTACTGGAATTATTGCTGAAAATATTGCTGAAAAGGCCCTGACTCCCACTCAAGGGAAGCAGGGCCTTTATCAGGCAGGAGAGTCCTCATAGGGACTCTTTCTTATTATTCATTATTATTTTATTCATTATTATTCATTTATTTCATTATTATTCATTTTTTCATGTTGCTAAACCCCTGACCGGTCCCAGGATAAACTTCTGGCCAATCCTGGTCTGTCCTTTGATTAATCCCGGACCAGCTCCTGGTCGTTCCAGGCTCAGTCAAGAACCTCCTCAGAAAGAAGTTCCAGGCTTAGTCAAAAACCTCCTCAGAAAGAATCCGGCAAAACTTTTTGTTGTAGTCAAGGAAATGCTCCATGTCTTCTTCACCCATTCTTTCTTTTACTTTTTTTAAGATATCCGTGCACCGCTCTATGGCAGTGTTCATTTTCTCTTTCCCCTGATTTGTGATCTCCACCCGCACAAAGCGATGGTCGGAATCACTGACCCTCCTTCGCAGGTAGCCCTTATCTTCCAGGTTATGGAGCATGCGGGATACGGCCGGCCTCGACAAATGCATGGCCGTCCTCAGCTCTGAAGGAAGGACATAGCCTTTCTCCTTTTCCATCCGGCTGATGGCGATCAGCATAGTGAGTTCCCCCTGTGGGATGCTGCACATCTGCTGCAGATGCAGGGACACCTGCCTGACAGCGATCAGCAGCATCTCATAGGATTCCTTGCTCCGTCCTCCACTCCCTTGTTCCTCTTTACTCTGCTCTCCTGTGCCTCGTTCTTCTGATGGTTCTTCGCACATTTCTGCCAAATTCATATTTCCCCCTGATGTTTTACATCCAGATATTTACTATGATTATTTATATTCTTTACTGCAGTTATTCACATTTTCTATTCTTATCAGATAGTTTATCAGACAGCCGGCGGCTGCCGGTCATTATCATTTTCCAAATCCGGTCTCACCGGCTTTTTCCATTCCAGCACCCTTATACTCCAGAGCCCTTCTTCATGCCAGCCTTGTCCCAAACAGTCTTGTCCGGTCAGCTTTCTCACAATCGACCTTGTCCCTGACAGTCTTGTCAGGCCGGCCTTCTCTCAATCAGCCTTGTCCGGGCCAACCTTATCTGCAACAAGCTCGTCCGCATCAGCATCAGCAGTTAGCTTCCTTTTGGACATGGGCACGTAAGCCTTTTCCATGGACACACTCTCATAGGCAGGCCTGATAATCTTGTCACCGTTAATCAACTCCTCAATCCGGTGGGCACTCCAGCCAACCATACGGGCCACCGCAAACATAGGTGTAAACAGCTGGTCCGGCAATCCCAGCATCCGGTAAAGGAAGCCGGAATAGAAATCGATATTGGCACTGACACCCTTGTAGATGCGACGCTTCTTCTGGATGGTCTTCACTGCCAGTCTCTCCACTCTCTGGTAGAACTCGTATTCCTCCCTGTGGCCCTCTTCCTTGGCCAGACGGCTCAGGTAACGCTTGAAAATCCTGGCCCTGGGGTCGGAGATGGAATAGACCGCATGGCCCAATCCGTAAATCAGACCGGACCGGTCAAAGGCTTCCCTGTTGAGCAGCTTCAAAAGATAATTCTGGATGGCATCCTCATCCTTCCAGTCCGTTACCTCCTTCTTCATGTCATCAAACATCCGGACCACCTTAATATTGGCTCCGCCATGCTTGGGGCCCTTGAGGGAAGAAAGAGAAGCTGCCACTGCCGAATAGGTATCGGTACCGGAAGAAGTAACCACATGATTGGTAAATGTGGAGTTATTACCACCACCATGCTCCATATGAAGCACCAAAGCGACATCCAATACCCTTGCCTCCAGCTTGGTATACTGCTTATCAGGCCGGAGGATCCGGAGAATATTCTCCGCCGTGGATAACTCGGGTCTGGGCGAATGAATATAGAGACTCTTTCCTTCTATATAATGACGGTAGGCCTGGTAGCCATAAACCGCCAGCAAAGGCATGGTACTGATCAGCTGCAGACTCTGCCGGAGCACATTGGCCACGGAGATGTCATCCGCCATATCATCGTAGCCGTAGAGGGTAAGCACACCCCTCTGCAGGGTATTCATCATATCATTGCCGGGAGCCTTCATGATGACATCCCGGACAAAATTCGTCGGCAGGGTCCGGTAGCTCCCCAGCGTGGCCCGGAAGGCCTTCAGTTCCTCCCTCCTGGGCAGCCGTCCGAAGATCAGCAGAAAAGCTACCTCTTCATAACCGAACCTTTCCTCCCGGTAAAATCCGGTGACCAGGTCATTGATGTCATAACCCCGGTAGCGGAGCTCTCCGTCAATGGGAACTATCTTACCATCGATCTCCCTCTTTGAGGTGATTGTGGATATATCCGTCAGACCGGCGAGAACACCTTTACCATTGACATCTCTCAGACCTCGCAGCACATGGTACTGCTCATATAAACCGGAAGGAATCTGCCCATGCATCATACACTTGTTGGCAAGCTCCTCCAGTTCCGGGGTCATCATCGAATATTCATTCACTCTGCATCACTCCTTCTAAATACATACTCCGCCTACGGACATCCTTGTTCCTGATCTCTCCGGGTTCCCACCAACACATCCTCAACATGTTAATGTATCATCCGCTTTTTGGGGCCCCACCGGGATCCTGCCAGCACATCCATAACATATTAATGTATCATCCACTTTTTTGGGGCCCGCCGGGATCCTGAGGCCTGTCCGCGGCTCCCACTGTCTTTATACAGCCTCTGTTCATAAAAAACATTTTATGATATACTTAACTTGGTTAGTTAACATAAATACTTAACTATGTTACTTATTTATGTTAATTATACTATCGGCGGGCTTTTATGTCAACTTCAGGCCAAAGCAAAAAATTACCCTGACCAGGTCCATGTCCTGCCATTTAATTAATTCATGTGCCAAAAAATTATGTATTTTATACAATTCTTTTCTGTTTTTGATATTTTTTCTGTGCTATACTATGAATAGACTTCTGCGGGAGAAGTTTGCTCTCTGGACGGATTCTGTCGTGAGCCAAAGGGACGGAGACAGACATTTTCCCTGGATAACTTGAATGATCAAAAGACAAGAAGTATCCCGCCCGCCAGGGCCGGATACCTGTGACAATGAATAATAATGAAAGGAGCGTATCATCATGCAAATACAGCGTCTCGTCGATTTAGAGGATTATGAATTTGATACTCTTCTCGTGACATACAATCATAAAAACCGTCTTAGCATTGAGCTTGGCAAGGTCAGTGAAATCTTTGCCGCTCTCCAGGAAGATGATCTGGTTGGAGGAACGAAAGTGTACGGTCTGAGAGGTAAGGACTTCTCCTATCAGGGACAGCCTTACTACAATCTTATCTTCATCGGCATCCCGGAAAAGGCTACACCCCGGAGATATCAACTTCAGTTCGGAGCAGCCATGAAGGAAGCCAAGAAGTTCAAGAGTAAGAACCTGCTTATGACCGCCATCGGAGATGATGTGTCCTACTGGCTCAGCTCTGCTATGAAGGGCCTTATGCTGGCAGACTATTCCTTTGACAAATATATTACAGATAAGAAAGAAGGCCACGAGTTAAGCCTCGGTGTCCTCACCGGCATCGACCCGGCCTCCTTCAAAAAAGAAGAACAGTACGTGCGCATGATGGCCCGGGCTGTTACCACTGCCCGTGACCTGGTTAACGAGCCGGCCAATGTTATGACTCCAACGGCTCTCGCTGAGAAGGCCAAAGCCATCGCCGGCAAGAACAACATCAAGTGTACGATTCTGGACCAGGAGGACTGCCAGGACCTGGGCATGGATTCCTTCCTTGCCGTAGCAAAGGGTTCCTCCGAGAGACCGAAATTTATCGTATTAGACTACAACGGCCGCGCCACAGACGACGAGAAGATCGCCCTCATCGGCAAGGGCATCTGCTTTGACAGCGGCGGATATAACTTAAAGCCCACCAATGCCATGAAGGGCATGCACGGAGACATGGGCGGAGCCGCAGCAGTACTGGCAGCCATCGGTGCTATCGCCGAAGCCAAGCTGGGCATCAATGTCACCGCAGTAATCCCGGCATGTGAGAACATGGTATCCGGCCAGGCATCCAAGCCCGGCGACATCGTTAAGTCCATGAACGGCCAGACCATCGAGATCGTCAACACAGACGCCGAAGGCCGTATGGCCCTGGTAGACGCCATCACCTACGCTATCCGCGAGTGCGGCGCCACCCACATCATCGACGTAGCCACCCTGACAGGTGCCTGTGTGGTTGCCCTCGGCGACCGCTACACCGGCCTCTTCAGCAACAGCGAAGACCTGGCCTCCAAGGTAGTTCAGGGCTCCATCCTCTCCGGGGAAAATGTATGGCGTATGCCTCTGGGCGACGATGAGTACAAAGACTTAAACGAGTCCTGCGTTGCCGACATCGCCAACTGTGGCAAGAAGTGCGGCGCCATCGCAGCAGCCCGCTTCCTCTGCGCCTTCGTAGAGAAGAAGCCTTGGGTACACTTGGACATCGCCGGAACCTCCGAGTCCGACGCAGACACAGAGATCTTCTCCAAGGGCGGCACCGGCGCAGCAGCCATGCTCCTCTACGAGACAGTGAAACTGCTTGAGAAGCCCTACAAGAGCTACTAAAAAGCGTCTGACCTAAACCATAACAAGACCACAACAAAACCATAACATAAAAATAAAGCGTCGCAGTAACCTTCCGTCTATTCATATCAGAAAAGGCAGTCCGTAACTGCGACGCATTTTTTTGCAGGAATTTCATGTAAGGATTTTATGTAAGATTTTTATGTAAGGATTTTATGTAAGGGTTTTTATGTAAAGATTTTATATAGGAATTTTTTTATAAGCACTTTTGTAAACATTTTTTCAGGCATTTTCTTTATTTACGACCGGATTTCCGGCCAACACACACATAAGTAAAGGGTGTGATCAATCTCGAACGAATATGCTCAAACCCGACCTCCCGCAGCATCTCTTCCATCTCTGCTCTGGAATAAACCGCATGGTCGCCGGTTCGCCTCATTTTCTTCCCGTCAACAGGGCAGAACCTGAAAGTCCCATCCATCCGGCTTCGCTCTTACGGATCCATTTCCCATCTGTCGTATCGATCAAATCCACCTTCTCGTAGCCCATCTCCTTCAACTTCTTCACGAAAGCCTGCATATCCCCGTATTTCCCGGCGGAGAAAATGTCATGGATCGCAAAGCTTCCTCCCTTTTTCAAGGTCCGCAGTGTCTCCAACAGGATCGCCTGCCGGTCCTTTGAAGGGATATTATGATACACATAATTACTAGCCACGGCATCAAAAGTATCATCAGGAAAATCCAGGCAGGTGGCATCTCCCTGCCGAAAGCAGACATTCGATACGCCCTCTGCCAGGGCATTACTTTCACAGAGAGGCTTATTAAAAGATGCATATTCCTTGCCCCAACGGTCAATCCCAATCACCTGGCCCTGCGGATTCCGTTTAGCGATCGCAATGGCCAGCGCCCCGCTGCCACAGCCTACATCCAGACACTTTCCATCTTCCGGCAGATCTACATAGTCCGCGATTCCTTCAATAATCTGTCTGGACATCTGTCTTTTTCCTTTATAATCAAATGCACGGTACATCAGATAAGACCAGATGGACGCCCCGGAAAGAAGGGCTCCAAGTCCTGCGGATATCCCCGTCATCACACGTTTTACAGGTCCTTCAGGCATCAGAATACGCAGCCCCAGGGCCGCGGCCCACGCTCCGGCAGCTCCCCCTGTAAAAGAAATTACCATTCCTTTTGGCATCCAGTTTTTATAATCTGCTCCCATGGTTAAATCTCCTTCTTCCTTTGACTGACACCAGTCTCTTATTCACCTTTTGGCGGTGTCTTCCTCTTCTATCAGGGTCTCCCTCATAATCTCTCCCGTACAATTATCTTTTACACTCCGTGCAATTGCCTTTTACACGGAATAAAACAGAGCAGGCCCGAAATGGCTCAAATCCTGCACCGTGAAAATCACACCAAAGGGAGTTAAATAGAGGTGGTTAGGTATTACTAACTATTAGTAAGATACCACTAACCCCGTGGTTTTTCAATAGTTTTCTGTTTCTCCATGGATGCATTTGCAATCAATGTTGAAGCAGACCTGGCCATAAGAACCGAAACCGGAAAACAATCCCGGACAATTTAAAAACATTCTGGAAATCTTGAATTTTCCATAATTTTTCCGTATACTGATGGCAGATTTGTATGCTTGTGGCAGATCCGTATGCTGATGGCAGATCCGTATACCGATGACAGATCCGTATACTGACTGATGGCAGAAAGGTAAATAAGTAAATATATCCAGGTTGCTCCATACGGGCAGCCTTTTTTGAAAATATAAAAGGGGAAAGGAAGCAAAGATGGAATTTCGATTTGCAAATGTAGAGGACTGCAGACTGATCTTGTCTTTTATCAGACAACTCTCAGATTATGAAAACATGTCAGATCAGGTAGTAGCAACAGAGGAGCTGCTGGGGGAATGGATCTTTGAAAAGAAAAAAGCTGAAGTGCTTTTCGTATGTGAATGTGAAGGTAAAGGTAACAAAGAAGTAGGATTTGCACTGTTCTTCCATAACTTCTCGACTTTCCTGGGAAGAGCGGGAATTTACCTGGAAGACCTGTTTGTCCTTTCGGAATACCGTGGGAAAGGCTATGGCAAAGCACTGCTGAAAAAGCTGGCACAGATCACAGTGGAACGCGGCTGCAGCCGCCTGGAGTGGGCATGTCTTGACTGGAATCAGCCCAGTATTGACTTCTACCGCTCCCTCGGCGCAGTGCCTATGGACGAATGGACGACTTACCGGCTGACCGGAGATACCTTGTTGGAGATGGCAAAGTAACCGGAAATACTATCTCAAAAAAAGAGCAAACAAATAGAGGACACCCGACTACACATTCAGATGCCCTCTCAGCAATGTTCATTTAAAAATATTACATCCAACGGTCTACCCTCCATTCCGCTTTCACTTATCCTGTCGCAGAACCTTACAACCCAATTCCTTTCTTTCACCGGTGTTTCTTACCGGCTACTTTTTCTCCGCTGATTTCTCCTCTCAACAGATGCTTCCTGCAAACCTTCTAAATAAATGATCACGGTTCCTGCTATCTCCTCAACCTTAAGCGGTATCCCAGCGGCCTGAATCCAATTCCACATCCCCTCTTCTAGACAGGAAATGATTCCTCGGACACTTCCGACATTAGATCCCTTAAGACCTTAGATACGGCATATACTTTCTCTACACCAAGTTCCGAATCCTATGAATTCTCTAATCTCTTCCAGATATCCTGTCACCGCAAATGTTCTTTATATCTTTGAAGCTCCTATCCCTCTAGATCTGTCAGCTCCCAAACGCCTGTGCTCTCTATCTGCATTCAACCGGAATTCCTAAACTAAACTGTATGGCTTTCCGTACCTCCTGGTAAGTTATAGTGTCGAATTAAAAACTTATGCTTTTGGTGGTCCGTACCTCCTTCTTCAAGATTTAAATTCTGAAATTAAAAATTAATCTTCCGGTGGTCTCACCTCATCTTTCATGATACCAGTGCTGAAAACTATAATTTCAAAATCTATATAATGGACTGGATGTTGTCCGTCCTTTCTTATGTCTGTATTATAATCCCCGATCCCTAATTTGTCAACACTATTTTTAAAAATACCAATCTTTGTCTCATTATTATGTGTAAATTAAATATATTTTTTATTTATTTGACCTAAATCCCCCCATTTATAACACAAACTCTCCAGTAATTGAAGCTATTTTCTGTACATTTAAAGCAATTAATCTCTATACTTCGCGCCGGACAGAGGCCCACGCCTGCTTTAGCAGGCGAGTTGAGATCGAGGCGCGAACAATAAGCAAGGCAGGAAAATCCTTGGTATAGTTGATTCTTTTTTATGGCAGTCATATAGTCTGGCAGACTACTACAAAAAATTTCAGAAGGACTTCTTTTACTAAATTCGTTGTGCCGAGTCAAGGGGCAGGAATCAGTCAGGAATGCGAAACCTTTGGCGCAACTCTTCCCGGTCCCACAACTCCACTTCGTTCTGCCGGGCCAGGTCCCTGGCACTCTTGGTAAAACCACTGTTAGTCACAACCATGGCCCGGTCCGCCTCATAATAGGCAATCGACCCGACCACTTCCTGGACAGCAGCGATCCCCACATTCTTCTCATAACGCTTGGCCTGGACCACAACCGTCTCCCTCCGCTTCTTCAAAACCAGATCAGCCCCATAATCATGGCTCGGCTCCGTAAAACTGACCCGGTAGCCCATACTGCGGAACTGCTGGCACAGATAATTCTCAAAGGCGGCTCCACTGAGCTTGTCGATTCTGCGGAAGGACATACGGAGATAGTAGTTCCTCCTCAGCCTCCCGGCCAGAAGAAGGAGGGCCGCCGAGGCGGCCAGGGCACAGGCAACCGTTGTCACACCGTCTTTGGCAATATAATATTTATATCCTTCATAAAGGGCAAACCCGCTGCACAGCAGCCAGACCCAGGCCACAAGATCAAAACGCCGCATCGCTGTTTCCTCTCATAAATAAGCCAGTTTTACAGTAATAATAATACACTATATTTTACTCTTTTTACGCGGCAAAAACAATTGACTTTGCCACCCCGCAAATTTACAATATATTTAAAAGGGAGGATTTGCCATGCTGCTAGAAAATGTGAGAAAAGAGATTGTTAGCTACTCCAGGAAACTGATCGAATCCGGCCTCACCGTGGGAACAGGAGGCAATATCAGCGTCTTCGACCCAGACTCCGGTCTGTTTGCCCTCACACCCAGCGGCATGGATTATTTTGATATGGAGGCCTCGGATATCGTGGTTTTAGACCTACAGGGCAGGGTGGTTGAAGGTTGCCGCAAGCCCTCCAGCGAACTGGAGCTCCACCGTATCTTTTATGAGAAAAGACCTGATATCAGGGCCCTTGTCCATGCCCACAGTACCTACTGTACTGTCCTGGCCACCAACCGGATGGACCTGCCTGCTTCCAGCTATCTTGTTGCCTTTGCCGGCAAGAACGTCCGTTGCGGCGGCTACGCCTCCTTTGGCACCAGGGAGCTGGCAGAGCTGACCTTCCAAGCCATGGAAGACCGCCAGGCCGCCCTCATGGCCAATCATGGACTGATCGCCGGAGGTCCCGACCTGATGCGTGCCTTCGATGTGGCCCAGCAGATTGAGTTTTGTGCCAAGGTTTACGTGAAGGCCCTTTCCATCGGCAAGCCGGTCATCCTATCAGACCAGGAGATGGAGTCCATGGCCACTCGTTTCGGCTCCTATGGCCAGACTGTAAAAAAAGAAGACGAATAAACACATTTAGATTTTTGGCTTTTCAAAAAGCTGATAAACAAATAGCCTCAGGCTTCTGGCTTTTTAAAAAAAACAGACAAGCAAAAACCGCAAGGCTTATGGCTTATCAGAAAGCTGATAAACAAAACAACCCGCCGGGCTTCTGATTTTTCAGAATGTCCAGCATACAAACATACCTTTTGGAGAGAGGTGAATATATTGGCCAGTTACAATAGCTATTTTTTAATGGAAACCAAGGACGTTCCTGCTTATGTCCAGGACAAACTGTCCTACTTCCCCCAGGACGCTGCCCTTACCTGCCAGGAGATCGGAGATGGCCAGCTAAGTCATATCTTCCGTCTTTCGGACAAGGACGGCAAGACCCTCATCGTCAAACAGGCAGACCCCCAGCTGCTCCGCCTGACCAGGAACAACTGCCTGGCCCAGGCCGAAGACCGGGGCCCCATCGAGGAGAATATCCTGCAGCTGCAGCAGGCCCTCTGTCCAGGCCAGGTGCCGGAGGTCTATCTCTGCGACGGGAACATGTTTGCCATGATCATGGACGGTATGGCCGGCCATGAACTGATGGAAGAAGGCCTCATGGCTCACAAGACCTATCCGGCCTTCGCGGACCAGATTACGGATTTTCTGCTGCAGACCCTTTTCTATACCAGCGACATCACCATGAACCACACGGAGAAAAAGAAGCTGGTTTCCAGCTTCGCTAATCCGGAACTCTGTGATATCACGGAGAACCTGGTCCTGGGCGAGCCTGTCCTGGATTATAACTGCCGCAATGACATTTTCCCGCCCACAGAGGCTTTTGTTAAAGACTACATTTATAGAGACGGCCAGCTGCGGACCCAGGTAGCAGACCTGAGATTCCATTTTATGAACTGTCCCCAGGCCCTGATCCACGGAGCCCTCCACAGCGGATCCATCTTTGTCAACCAGGACCACACCATGGTCTTTAACCCGGAGTTCGCCTTTTTCGGCCCCATGGGCTATGACCTGGGAAATGTCATCGCCAGCCTCTGTCTGGCCTGGGCCAATGGTAACGCCACCATAGAAGACTCTTCTGACAGGGCTTATTTCTGCGGCTGGTGCATGTGCACCATCCTGGAAGTGGTAGACCTCTTCAAAAAGAAATTCTCCAAAGCCTATGCCAGCAAGGCCATTGACCCCCTGGCAGACAGCCCCGGCTTCCCGGAAGCCTACCTGGAGGCTGTCATGGCTGATGCCGCCGGCTATGCCGGAACAGAGTGCCTGCGCCGGATCATCGGCCAGAACCACAGCAAGGCAATCAGCCTCATAGAAGATCCGGATAAGAGGTCCCAGGCGGAAAGGATTATCCTGACTCTGGGCAAGGACCTGATCCTCCACCGGACTTCCTTCACCGATGCCTCCGTTTACATGGACGCCATGGAGCGGGCCATCCACCAGGTGGATCCCCAGAACCAGACCATCGGTCCAAAGAAGACCATTCTTGATTTTGATACCGTAAACCTAGACGACTACAGCCATTCCCTGGTCATCATAGACCAGACCAAGCTGCCTTCCCGTATCGAGATTCTTTCCCTTACCAAACAGGAAGACATCTGGGAGGCCATCTACCAGCTCAAAGTCCGGGGAGCCCCGGCCATCGGCGTGACCGCTGCCATCGGCATCTACCTGGCAGCCAGGGACATCGCCGGCGAGCTGGAAGCGAAGCAGACAGCAGGCCAGGAAGCAGAAGACACCGCTTCCTTCGAAGCATTTTACCGCAAGTACCAGGCGGCATCGGAATACCTGAATTCCTCCCGCCCCACCGCGGTGAATCTTTCCTGGGCCCTGGCCCGGATGGACCGGATCGTCCAGGCCCATAAGGACCAGCCTCTTTCCGACATAGTCAAGGCCCTCCACGATGAAGCCATCACTATCCGGGACGAGGACATCCAGGTATGCCGGTCCATAGGCCGTTACGGTCTCTCCCTGGTGAAACCGGGAGACGGCCTCCTGACCCACTGCAACGCGGGCCAGCTTGCTACAGTCAAGTACGGCACGGCCACCGCCCCCATGTATCTGGGCCACGAGCAGGGCTATAATTTTAAGATCTACTGTGATGAGACCCGGCCCCTCCTCCAGGGAGCCCGCCTCACCAGTTTTGAACTTTCCAGTGCCGGCATGGATGTGACCGTCCTCTGTGACAACATGTCAGCCTCCCTCATGCGGACCGGCGCCATCAAGGCAGTCTTTGTAGGCTGTGACCGGGTAGCCGCCAACGGAGACACGGCCAACAAGATCGGAACTTCCATGGCCGCCCTGGCCGCCAAACGTTATGGCGTTCCCTTCTATGTATGTGCGCCCACATCCACCATCGACCTTTCTATTCCTGATGGAGCGGGCATCGTCATAGAACAGCGCAAGGGCCAGGAGATCACCTCCATGTGGTATGAGAAGCCTATGGTACCGGAAGGGGTTAAGACATATAATCCCGCCTTTGATGTGACAGACGCCGACCTGATCACCGGCATCGTCACAGAGTTTGGCATCGCCTACCCACCCTATGACCAGTCTCTCAAGGATATGTTCCTCCGCAAGGAGATCAAGCAGACCGTGGAACAGATCGCGGCCCAAATGGACTGCTGACAGAGAGCTCCATTTCCATCCATAAAGATAATAATCATCCATAAACATAATAATCCCGCCAGTCAGAACATTTGATATGCTGCCCCCAAGTAGGACATTGAAATATATAAACTACTTGGCGTCAGCACAGCACATTTTCCAACTGGCGGGATTTACTTATGCCTAAGGATCTCTTTCACTTGTCACAGATTCTTTATAATAATATCAGCTCATTTTTGCTTTTCTATCTCAATTAACTCAGTTCTTTTTGTTTTTCTATCTCATTTAACTCAGCTCTTTTTATTTTTCCACCTCTCCTCCAGGAAGGCCTTGGCGGCCTCCGGATCTCCCTCTCCGGCAGGAAGGTAGACGATATCTGTCATCCGGTAATCCTCTGTGATATTGAGGGACAGATGATATTTGTCAAAAATCAGCTTCAGCTCCCGGTTCATCTCCCGCTCAGCCATAAAACGGTCAGCCGCACTGGCCTTATAGCGGATATCGATCCTCATGCGCTGGTCCAGCAGGGATATGACACCCCTGTATTCCGGTTCTGACAAAAGGAAGGGCAGCTTGTCCCTGAGCAGTGGCAATTCGGCGGCCAGGAAGGCCTCCACCCGGTCGAGAGACTCATCGTAATCCATATCGATATAGGAGTGACAGTAATTGTATCTCCTGGCCCTCTTGACCGGCCCATGCAGGTTACTGTTGTTGATGATTACCCTGTTGCCGTCCGTATCCATGATCTTTGTGGTCCGGATACCAATCTCCGTGATTCTTCCCAAAAATCCATCCAGAATCATGGCGTCTCCCACCTGCAGGTCTCCCTCGAAGGTGATGAAAAGACCGGCAAAAATATCCGTCAGCAGACTGTTGGCTCCTAAACCAAGGACAGTGGTCAGAATACCGGCAGACACAGCCAGGGTTCTCATATTAACCCCATAGCTGGCGATACACATAAAGATAAGGATGATGATACCCAGGTAGCTGATCATACTTTTCAGCAGCCTGCACACGGTCACACCTCTCTTGGACAAGACGCCGGCGGTCATATCCAGCAGACTGGAGGCCAGACGGATCAGCACAAAGGCTTCGCAGATCATTACGATACACCAGGTAAAGGAAAATATATTCACTCCCTTGTCCCAGTTTCCCTCGAAAATGTAGTAGATCAAGGAGGTTTTGGGCAGCAGGGCCTTGTAGAAGATATGCATAAAGGTCACCAGGACAGCTGTGGCCATAAAGGCCAGGCGGATCAGCTTGATCACCAGAGCCGAACTCCTGGACCGGGTACCAGCTTCCAGGTCAGACTGGCTGCCTTCCGCTCCCTCCGGCTTCCTTTTGATGGTCAGGAAAATGAAAAGGAAGAAGATACACAGGCCAGCCGCCAACAGACTTATGATCAGGGCAGGCATACGATTGATCATCATCTCCCACTTTTCCATGACCAGATAAATATACTGGTTTTCTACCGCGACACTGACGGCGTATTTTTTCACACCACCAAGCTCCAGATAACCGGAGAAACCACCCTTAATCTCGTCTTCTTCCATGCCATACTTGATGGCCTCTTTGCCCGTAAGAGAGGCATCATGATCAAAGCTGATCACGCCGCTTTCCCGGTCGATGGCAAAAGCTATCCCCCCGTTACTAGCCCTCACGGACAGGAGTTCGTCCTTCAGAAGGCATTCATCCAGAATCTCAGGCAGCTGGTTTTCCCCCACCTTAAGGACCATAAAGCCCGTAGACTTATTATTATTCTGGACCACCATGGCCATATTGTAATAGCTGGGAATCCCCTCCCCGCCTTTTAAATCACTGATGTAAATCAGGTCATTGGAAATCCCCTGTCTGACCTCATTGATATCCTTGTTTTCCTCTTTGTCGACCGTTTTGGTATCCGGGTCTGTGGTGGCCAGCAGATTACCCTTCACGTCAAAGAAGGACACCGAATAGATATTGTCCGAATAATCCCTCAGATTTACCAGTTCCCTTTCCTGACCCTGCCTGTCAACATTTTCCAGCAACAGCATTCTAAGCAGGGATTGCCTTTTCTTATCGATATAATCTTTCAGTTCATCGCCATCCTCATAGGCCTGGTCATAGGCTTCAGCCACCTGTTCAAGCTGTCTGGAGGCCATGGCCGTATTTCTTGAAAGGCCGATCAGGCTTTGGCTGTAGAGAGTCATAATAAGGATCAGGGTCAAAGCCAGGCTGGAATAAATCAGCATCTGTCTTCCTGCCCTCCGGTCATAGAAGAAACCTCCGGGAAGCTTCTTCCAGCGGTAGACCCTCTCTCCCTTCTTCTTCAGTCTGATCATGGTAAGGGTATAAATCAGCATGATGCCCATGGCTATGGCAAAGATTACCGTAGCGATTAAGGTCGTCCCCCCGACCATGGTGAAGATCTCCTTTACCGGGTAAAGGGCCAGCAGCAGGGTATCCCCGTCAGCCATCTTTCTGGAACTGATCATATAGATGACCTGGTCCAGTTCAAAAAGTCCGGTATAATCATTCTTTGACCCCACGACCGCCTTGGCATCTTCCAGGGACGCCATATTATTGGGGTAATAATACTGGGTTCCGCTGCTTTTCGAGATGGGGATTACCACGCCCCCTTCCCCAAGCTTCACATTCTCACACTGGGCCCTCCAGTCAATGCGGTGGTCAAGCAGGTCTTCTATCTTCTCATTGTCATCTGTCATGGCCAGAATCCACTGGCCTTTGGGCAGGCCGCCACTGTAATATAGCCTGCTGCCTTTTTCATCATCGCGGACCAGCCAGGTCTGGTCTTTCAGCAGTCTGTCCATCTCCCAGTCGGATAAGGGGCTTCCTTCCCAATTCTGGGGATAGACCACCTGACCCTCCTGGTCCAGGATGATATACCTTTCAGAGCCGACCCCATTTACATTCTCTACAATTTCAGACAACTCTTCCAGACTCATATCCTCCTGCATATAATCCGCCATCACAAGATTCAGATTCTTGTATTCCATGCACAGATGATTAAGATAAAAGTCCTCCTGCTTCTCATAATAGCTGTGCTGCTTCTCTACATACTTTTTGACAGCAATCATATCATAAAGAGTCGAGGCCAGAATCACCAAAGCCAGCATGATAAATGAAATGACGGCAAATTGAATAATCATCATAAAGGTGAAGATAAAAGGCCCGCGGGGATACTTGTGAACTGACCCTTCCTTCTGCCTATCCTTTTTATGCAGACTCATCATCCTAAGATCACCTCACTCTGTTGTTCCAGCGCTTACGCAGGTAGTCGTGGGCCAGCTCGGCATCCTGGCCGGCAGCCGGAAGTGCCTGCTTGTTCATCTGATTCATGACATAAGGAATATTGAGTTCGATTCCATACTCGGTAAAGAGCTTCTGAATCTCCCGGTTCATCTCATTCTCCACCTCTATGATATAGCGGGGAGAAGTCTTAAAGCGGATATCGAGAGTCATGCCGCCGTCTGTAAGAGAGACGACACCCCGGTATTCCGGTTCCCCGTAAAGGAAGGGGAACTTGTCCGGAAAGTCAGGCAGGTCCCTGGCCAGCAGGGCCTCAATCCTCTCAAGAGACTCCTTATGATTCACCATGACATAGACATGGCAATAGTTATAATTCTTAGGTCGGTCAATAATCTTGGTGATGTCCTTGTTATTCAGAATCTTGGTATTATTGTCCACACTGCGGATCTTGGTGGTCCGGATTCCGATCTCCTCGATCGTTCCCAGGAAATCATCATACTCCACCACGTCCGACACCTGCAGGTCTCCCTCGAAAATGATAAAGAGACCGGCAAAGATATCCTCCAGCAGGCTCTTGGCTCCCAGGCCGACGACCGTCGTCAGGATTCCCGCTGATGTAAGCAGGGTGGCCGTATTCACTCCAAAATCTGCCACGCATTTATAAATGATCAGCACCATGCCGAAATACTTACAAAGGCTGGCACAAAGCCGGCATACGGTCGCTCCTCTTGTGGAAAATGTATCTTCTAAGGCCTTGAGCAGCTTACGTACAAAAAGAATAATCAGCATACCCTCAGCCACATTTATAATACACAGAGTCAGGGAGAATATATTGATTCCCTTGGTCCAGCTTCCCTCTAAGGCATAGAGCAGCAGGGAATCCCCTGGCAGGAAATAATGACCCAGCAGGGAGATCAGGGAAATTACTATGGCCAGCACCAGCAGATAAACCATGATGATCCTGCTGGCTATGGTCTCGGCACTCTTCCCCTTGTTGAGCTTCTTCATAAAGCCAGGCTCCGCCACCCCCACCAGGCTGTCTTTCCTGAAAGCAAGGAGGTGGAGCAGAACCAGGAAGCACAGAAGACTGGCTCCCACACTCAGCAGGGTGGACGGAATCCGGCTGACCAGGGCCTGGGATCTGCTGATGGCAGTCCCCAGTATATCCGTCTTCTCCTCGGCGATGGACACGATACATTTGGTACCATTGATATCCATATCACCCGTATAACCCTCCACCAGCTTATCCTCATCCAGGCCACAGCTTTTGGCACTCTGGCCGACCAGGTCCGAATTTGGATGATAACTGAAGTTTCCACTCTTATTATTGATGGCAAAGGCATAGCCGCCATTGCTGATCGTCACTACTCCCAGACTGTCCTCCAGGGTAGCTTTTTGTAAATCACCTGGAAGTCTGCAGGAAGCCAGATTAATCAGCACCAGGTACTCCTGTCCGGCCTTATCTTTGATAAAGCTGGCGATCTCCTGAAGACCTTCTTCACCCAGTTCACTGCCCTCCTCACCCAGGTAATAATCCTTGGTCCACATGGCATAGGAGACCTTCCTGATCTTCTCTTTGATAGCATTCTTATCATAATCCAGGAACATGGAAGACTCGATCACTCTCTCCCCATCCATGTTGTAGACACTGATGGACTTGGCATGGCTTACCATCTCCAGGGAAAACATATCCTCCTGGGCTATGGTCTCATAATCATTCAGGCTTGTCAGGAAAATGTCACAGAATTCTTTTCTGATATTATTCACAAAATCTCTGGCATCTGAGACATCACTCTTAGAATCATCCAGGGCGGTCACAGCCTTTTTAAGGCTTTCCTCCGTGTTCCTGGCATTACCTGTAACCCCGGTCAGGGTCTGGACATAGAAGGTGGTGATGCCGATAGCGATGGTTCCAAAAATGGCACACAGAAAGAGCCTCCTGCCAATCTCCCTATTGTAATATCTCTTTTCACGAATCTTTTTCCAGCCGGCCTCCCTGCCCCTTTTCTGCTCATTACTGGCATAGACAGAATAGATAAGCATCACCAGTACCATGCTTATAAAGATAAGCAGCAGGACAAAGACTGTCTGGAAGACATAATGGCGGACCCTGCCCTGGGCCACAAAGACAGCCAGCCTGATCTCATCATTCAGGCTGTAGGTTACCGTGTAGTAGGACTTCCCACCACAAGTTAAAAGACCGAGATTATCCGATTTCATGATCGTGGAATAGCGGACCTTACCCCCATCCCCTAATATATTGGAACCCTTAGGGGCATATACTACATCCCAGGAACCCTCCTTCAGCACCAGGACCTGGCCGCCCATTCTTGTTCCTACCTGGCCCAGCAGGGCCTCCCAGGATGTCCGGTGGTCGGAGATCTGATTCAGGATGTCACACTGTACCTGGCCCACCAGGACATTTCCGTCCTGCAAAGAAGACGCATAATAGCGGACCATACCCTGGCTGCTTCCATCCACCCCCTTGGGGCTGTAGACGTTCACAGCATTGGTATACTCAATCCGGACCAACTTATTAAGCTCCCTGGAAGCCTGCTCATGAAAATCCAGGTCCGTAGGGTGGGCCTGGGCCAGAATATTACATTCTTTATCGAGAATCAGCAGGTTTTCAAAATAGCCCCTGTCGCTGTACTGGGCCAGCAGGCTCTCTCTTTCCCCACTGTTCTTATTAATAGACCTGCTTATGACATCCAGCAGTCTGCAATACTCCATATCCACTTCTCTTTCATAGGTCTCCCACTCATCCGTGCTGCGTACATAGGATGTGGACACATGATCCAGGGCATTCTGCATATCCTTAACCAGGCTGACCAGGGTGATATTGGCCTGGAAAAAGGACACCAGGACTCCAAATACCAGCACAATGAAAACGGTAGCAATATAGGGAGCTATGGTTTTCCTGCCAGCCTCACCCTCCTGGTCCTCCTTTTCCGGTCCAAACAGACCCCAGGCCTTTCTCTCAGCCTTCTCTTCCTTCCGGGTCTCCCCCTCTTTATCAGAAGTCTGGCCTCCTTCCGGGCCGCCCACCTTAGCGGCGGTCTGGTCCCCTTCCGGGCTGCCCTCCTTAGCGGTGGTCTGGTTCCCTGTTTTATCTGTTTTTATCCCCCAATCAGCAAAAGGATCCATGGTATTATGATTATCCATTATTTCTCCTTCAGGAATATAGACATAGTTAAGAAAAGTCCCATGCAGCGCATGGGACTTTCCCTGATTACAAGCTCATAATCATTTTATCAGATTTAAAAAATAATGTACACCGCAATATCTTCTTTCAGACCGTCTCCATCTGCTTAATTTATGGTCTGGCTGGTCTGTCTCCAGCCGGCGGGATACTTATTCTTAAGGACCTGGCCAGTCAGCCTGCCAAAGCCCAGGGGATAGCGGTCAGCCAGAACCAGGACCCACTCGGCCTTGTCCTTGCCGGCTCCCTTCTTTTTGCCCGATCCTCCTTTACTGCCGCCTTTAATACCGGTAGCTTCAGGCTCCCCTTGTCCGGTCCCGCCAGTCTTCATAAGGCCATCGGTCCCGGGATCTGCCATGGCCTGCCGGCAGGCCTCTCTTTTCTGTCGGATCCCTCTGGACTCCTCCTCGGTCAGCTCCAGGGTCTCTCCCCGAAGATATCTGGCCAGCCTGGGATCATCCCCAGGCAGGGAAAGACAGATTCCATAGCTGTCGGCTGACAGAATCAGGGCCAGGGACTGGGCCGGTTCAAACCGGCTTTTCTTCAATTTCCCCAGCAAAACTCCATTTCTTAGAAAATGTATCCCTGCATTGTCAGGAACCTGGCCGGGTACATAGAAGATCCTGTCTCCCTTTCTCCGGATCCGGTCCCCTTCAAAGGGATAGGAAATGACGGAGAAGAACTGGTCGAGGGCCTCAGCTTCTTCCTGGCCAAAAAGAGCCGGGTCTGTCCACCAACAGCCTGCCTGGCCCTGGGAAGCCGCGGCCTTGCCAGCCTTTTTCCCAGCCAGCCTCTTTTTCCCTTTCTTATTCCTCTTCATTGCCTTTTTGTCAGCAATCTGGCTCTCCACCTGCAGGGGTTCTTCTGCCATCGGCACCAGCCCGGCCAAAACAAGCGGACCGGCCTTACCAGCCGGATCAACCGGATCAGACTTACCAGCCTGACCGGCCTGACCAAGAGGCCCAGCTAAATCAACCAGACCAGCCTTAGCAGCCGGATCAACCAGTCCAGCCAGCCGGACATCCCCTCCTTTTTTCCCGAGAAGAGCCAGGAAATGTCCTTCTCCCTCCATCCTGTGGGGCCAGATTCTCCGGCAGAGCCGGCAGCTATCGTGGAAACTCTGGTCTCTAAAAGAGGTCAGTCCCTGGGCAAATCCCTCATAATCCTCCATAGGAAGCACTTCCATGTCCGGTCTTTCCCTAAGCAGGTGGCTTATGACCGCCTCATTTTCCAGGGGTGAGAAAGTGCAGGTGGAATAGAACATAAGGCCTCCGGGCCTGAGCATATCGGCGGCGCAGAGGATGATATTCCTTTGAAGACCGGAAAAATATTCCGGTCCCTTCTCCATCCAGGCCTCGATCACCGCCGGATTCTTCCTGAACATGCCCTCACCAGAACAGGGTGCGTCCACCATAATCTTATCAAAATACTCGGGAAATCTCTCCAGCAGAACACGGGGCGGCTCATTGGTCACAAAGGCATTAGCGATACCAAAGAGCTCAATATTATGCAGCAGGGCCTTGGCCCTGGCCTTATTGATATCATTGGCCACCAGAAGTCCCTTGCCTGCCAGGGCGGCACCCAGGCTGGTCGCCTTGCCTCCCGGGGCGGCACATAGATCAAGCACCCGGTCACCGGGAAGGATGGGCAGGCGGGAGGCCGGAGTCATGGCACTGGGTTCCTGGAGATAATATACCCCCGCCGCATAGTAAGGATGTTTGGAAGGCGGCACCGCCTCCTCCCCATCATAGAAATAGCCTCCTTCCACCCAGGGTACTTTCCTGAGTGAGAAGGGGGCATGGTCCACAAAGTCAGCGGAGCCGGTCCTCAGCGGGTTAAGCCGGAGGGCCCGGTGTCTTTTCTCCGTAAATCCGGCCAGAAAATCTTCATATTCATCTTGTAATATTTCCTGCATAACCTGCAGGAAACTCTCGGGAAGGTCATTCATGATCCTGATTCTCCTGTCTCTTGTCCAGCAGGGCCTTCATAATTACTTTCCTGGTTACGATCCCGATAAATACATTCCGTCCATCCACCACGGGAACAAAATTCTGGTCCAGGATCAGGTCTGACAACTCCCCGATCTCGGCGTCAATGCTGACGGCCTTATAATTTCTACGGCGCTTCATGGTACTTACCTTAACCATGCGCATGGACTCCAGGTCCATGTGAAAATCCCGGATCAGGTTCCACAGGAAGTCCCCTTCCGAAATGGTCCCTTTATATTTTCCTTCTCCGTCTATGATGGGAATGGTCTGAAAACCTTTCTTATTCATGAGCCTGAGGGATTCTGCCACCAGGTCCTCCTGGCTTAAGTAGGTTACCTGGTTTTTTGGCAGAAGATAAAATGATATGTTCATTCTATGTCACTCCTTTACTGTCAACACAAATCAATTCCAGATCCTGACAGATTATGTCAGCTTCATTTGCCCTAATGATATCATACCCGCCAGCTCTTTCACAGCAGCTGCCCAAAATTTCAGAAAATCTTCAGAATCTGCTCCTTTGCTTTGGCCATGCCCTTTGGCAACTATGTTGCAAATGTCAGGTATGGAATCAATGGTCCTAAATTCATGCTATGCCTTCGGATTTTCTTCCGCCGCCTATTATTCGCGCCTTCCGCAAACTCGCCTGCTTTGCAGGCGTTAGCCTTGCTCACGGCGCGAAAGCTATGCTCAGAAAATCCTCGCTATGGGCGGAATGGGTTTACATGGAGAAGATGATGTGGTAGCCTGGCCAGGCGCCAGCCCGGTCTTTAGACCGGATGGCCGCATGGGCTGGTGTAGCCGCATCATCAGAGGCTCCATGTCAACCCTGGAGCGAGGCAATATACATGAGATTTTTCATACTGGATTTTACTCACCTCTGTTTGGCGCTAACCTCTAATTCCAGCTTCGAGTATTATTGTAGTTCTTAAAATTATATACGGTCTACTATATTTGCGATTCCTTGTTCTTCACAAGATTGGGGTTGCTGGATGGGGTGCTATACGGATTGGACGGGATATGGTATGATAATGATGATGTTTAGGGCTCTAGGCCCGTTTTTAGACTAATGGAAAGGTGAACGTGAGTATCATGGAGATGGAAAAGAAGCTGCTTTCCTATAATCTTTCACCGGATTTTATGGAGAAGCTTAAGGAACTGTGTCTGCAGGAAAATGTTGTTCTTTTGTCTGTGTCGGATCTGGAGTATGATGTTCCGCTTGGTTTTCTGGCCTATGGTAGTGAAGGCCAAAAGGAGGAGTTTCTGAGGTCTGAGTCTGCGGGTAAGGCCGGGGTTGAAGAGCCTATGCTGGTTTTTGCGGGCTTTATGAGGGATGACTTGATGTCTTTTCTGCAGCAGATGAAGCAGACAGGACTGAACCGGGTTGATCTCAAGGCCATGCTGACAGAGCATAATGCGGTCTGGAATTCATCTATGCTTTTTGATGAGATCAAGAAAGAACATGAGTATATGAAAAATATGAATAAATAATTACTAACGGCACAGCTTATATAAACAATATGAATATTTATAGTCTGTGCTCTTAGCCGAGATAAAGAAAATGTTTAATCATAGCTTGTGCTCTTAGCTGATATAAACAATTTTATTTGTTCATTGCTTGTATTCCTGGCTGACGTAAAGAATATATTTATTCATTGCTTGTGTTTTAGCTGAGTTAAAAATAAGAGCCTGCAACTGTGTCGACGGAGATTGATATCTTATCTTCTCCGGACGACCTGGTTGCAGGCTCTTTTTTTAATCTTTAGGGCTTTTTCGGCTTAAGACTTTTGCTTTTTTACAGTCTGGACACCAAAAAGCCTTTACTTTTTTCATGTTTTAATGGCCAAAACCTTTACTTTTTTAAGCTTTTATGACCAAGGCCTTTACTATTCTAAGCTCTAATGGCCAAAGCCTTTACTATTTAAGCTTTAACGGCCAAGGCCTTTACTCTTAAAGCTTTGATGGCCAAAGCCTTTACTTTATTAAGCTCTAATGGCTCAGTTTTGCCAGTTTGGGATCTGCAGTCAGTTTACTAACTTATTGTTTAGCTTAATGCTTACTGGCCCTGCTGGGGAGCGGGCTGGCTCTCAGTGGGAGCTGCGGGGGCTGCTGTTGTTGCTGTCGCCTCTGTTCCGGCTGCTGCCTGGGTGGCTGCTTCCTGGCCTCCTGCTCCTACCGCGGGCTCTGTGGTCTGGGCCGCTGCCTCTGTGGAAGCGGTCTCAGGTGCTGTAGTCTCTACGGTCTCGGTGGCCTGGTCTTGTGTGGACTCCTCGCTGTGGAGAACGACCTGGGCCCAGAGTTCCTGGTCTACGCTGGTCTTGTAATCCCAGTCTTTTTCCAGGTCCTTGGTCCATTCTGCATAGGTATCACTGAAGGTCTGCTGTCTACGCTCTTCGATGATGGACTGCTTGTGGTTCTCTGTTGCCGTCGGGTCTGTGTAGGCTACCAGTCTGGCAATGACATAACCATTTGCACATTCCTGGACGCCCTGGATAGTGTCGCCGTCCTTCATGCCTGCCAGCAGCTTTTCGAAGGCTTCTCCTTCCTCGGATTCACCGACTGCGAAGGTCTCGTCTGTATCTGTGAATTCCTGGGCCTCGGCCACTTCCTCGATGGACTTGCCGGCGGCAACCTCCTGCCATGCGGCGTCTGCCTTTGCCTTTACCTCAGCCTTGGCAGCCTCGTCCATTTCCTTGGTCTGACCCTGGTCGTCTGTGGTGGTTGTCCCAAAAACAAGACGACAGATCTTGGTCTCCCTGGCTTCATCGTCACTGACATTCGTGTCGGTATTTTCTATCATTTTATCCCGGACCTTGCCTGCGAGAACGTTGTCCTCATAGATCTTCTGGACATCCTCCTGACTGGCGCCGCATTCTTTGAGAATGGCTGCCCCGGTCTCGTCCTTGGCAAATGCCTTGGCGTATTTTTCGCATTCTTTCTTCTCATCATCGCTTACGGACAGGTCGTAATCTGCCGCCTTCTTGTTGAGGACGATGATCTGCTTAATCTGGGAAATGGTCTGCTGCTTGGCATACTCTTCGATGGTCATGGGATTGCCATCATCGTCCTGGAACAGGCTCATGGTCCAGAAGTTCTCGCCAAAGTAGCTGCCATAGCCCTGCTCATACTGGCTGGCAATCATTTTACAGTAGATCCAGGCCTCCTTCAGGCTGACATCCTCACCATCATAGGAAAAGAGTGTCTTATTCCCGTCTGAGGTCTTCTTATCCGATGAGCTTCCACAGCCCGTTGCCATGGCTGCTGTCATGATCACAACTAGCAGCAGCGCTATCCATCGTTTCCAATTCTTCATGTGATAACCTCCATAAAAACTTGTATACATCATTTGATAAGGTAGCTGCTGCAAGCCTCTTCCAGCCCTTCCTCAGGCCATCAGGTTTCCGGCAGCATAAGCCCATCTGTTCTTTCTCACAGACTGTTCTTTGAACCAGTCAAACATATCTATTATATAGTTTATGTACTATTTTTTCAAGAATCTTCCACAGTCTTTTTACAGCATTTTCTAAAAATGTCCAGCTAGTCGGCCGTCTTTCATTGTTTTAGCTGCTGACAGCCAGGGACCGTCCCTTATCTGATTCTACTTCTCATCCTACTCCTGGTCTTGCTCCTGGCTTTTCTCCTGGTCCTGGTCTTGATTATGTTTTTGAGTTTTCTCCTGGTCTTGCTCCTGGTTTTACTCTCAGTTTTACTCTCAATTCTGCTCTTGATTTTGTTCTTGAGCTTGCTCTTGGTCTTTCTTCATGTCCTGCTCCTGTTTTTCATCCTGGCCGGGCCCGGGGCCCAGCAGTCTGCGGAGGTCCAGGACAATCTCCTCCACCTTGTCCAGGATGTCTTTTTTCAGTAGCTTGTCGTCGTGGTAGATGAAGACGGGGTTTCTTTCCACCTTGATCTTCATGTGGTTGCGGTAGCTTTTCAGGAAGTCGTCGATCTTTTCCACCTGGACTTCGGCCATGTTGTTCATGGTGAAATAGATGTCATCGCCTCTTTGTTCCACGGAGAGGAGCCAGGACTTGTGGGCTTCTTCCCTCAGGAGGGCCACCTTGAGCAGGCGGAGCAGGGCCGGGGGGACGTCTCCGTAGCGGTCGGTCAGTTCCTCGGTCATGTCCTCGTAATCTTCCTGGCTTTGGACCAGGGCCACCCTCTTGTACCAGGCCAGTTTCTCTGTCTCATCGGGGATGTAATCATCGGGGATGTAGGCGTCCAGCTGCAGGTCTATGGCTGTCTCGAAGGAATCTTCCTTCCGGGTCACGCCTTTCATGGACAGGACGGCTTCGTTGAGCATCTTGCAGTAGAGGTCATAACCCACTGCCTCCATGTGGCCGGATTGCTCGGCGCCCAGCAGGTTACCGGCGCCCCGGATCTCCAGGTCCCGCATGGCAATCTTGAAGCCGCTGCCCAGGTCGGTGAATTCCCGGATGGCCTTGAGACGTTTTTCCGCCTGTTCCTTTAAAATGCTGTCCCTTTTGTACATGAGGAAGGCGTAGGCGGTCCGGCTGGACCGGCCCACCCGGCCTCGCAGCTGGTAGAGCTGGGACAGGCCGTAGCGCTGGGAGTCCTCGATGATAATGGTATTGACATTGGGGATGTCCAGGCCGGTCTCGATGATAGTGGTGGACACCAGGACGTCGATCTCCCTGTTGAGGAAGTCCTTCATGATCTGCTCTAACTGCCGCTCTCCCATGCGGCCGTGGGCGTACTCTACCACCGCGTCGGGCAGCAGGTCCTGGATACGGGCAGCCACGTCCGGTATGGTGCTGACCCGGTTATAGACATAGTAGACCTGGCCGCCCCTGGCCAGCTCTCTGGAGATAGCCTCCCGGACCAATTCCTCATTGTATTCCATGACATAGGTCTGGATGGACCGGCGGTCCACCGGTGGGACCTCCAGGACACTCATATCCCGGATTCCTGCCAGACTCATGTGGAGGGTCCGGGGGATGGGAGTGGCGGACAAAGCCAGCACATCCACATCCTTTTTCATTTGCTTGATTTTCTCTTTTTGTCTGACGCCGAAGCGCTGCTCCTCATCGATGATCAGCAGGCCCAGCTTCTTGTATTTTACCGACTTGGACAGGACCTTGTGGGTGCCTATGACGATGTCTATATTGCCGTCGGCCAGTCCTTTCTTGATCCTTTTCTCCTCGGCGGCGGTACAGAAACGGGAGAGCATGGCGATCTCCACCGGATAGTTCTCCATCCTCTCTTTAAAGAAGTTATAGTGCTGCTGGGCCAGGATGGTGGTGGGTACCAGGTAGACCACCTGCAGGCTCTCCTGGACTGCCTTGAAGGCCGCCCTTATGGCCACCTCTGTCTTGCCGTAGCCCACGTCGCCGCAGATCAGCCGGTCCATGATCCGGCCGCTCTCCATGTCTCTCTTGGTATCTGCTATGGCCGTCAGCTGATCCTCCGTCTCCTCATAGGGAAACATTTCCTCGAACTCCGTCTGCCAGACCGTGTCCGGCCCGTAGACATGGCCGGTCCTGGCCTGGCGCTGGGCATAGAGGTCTACCAGGTCCTTTGCCGCAATCTGGACCTGGGACCGGACCTTGCTCTTGGTCCTCTCCCACTCATTGCCCCCCAGCTTGTTGAGCTTGGGAGCCTTGCCGCTGACGCCGGTATATTTCTGGATCTTCTCCAGCTGGGAAGCCGGGATAAAGAGATTACTGGAATCTCTGTATTCTATGTTGATATAGTCACGGACTACGCCGTTATTTTCTATCTTTTCCATGCCCTGGTAGACGCCCAGGCCATAGTTTTCATGGACCACATAATCGCCCAGGGCGATGTCGGACAGGGACTGGATCTTCTCCCCGGAATAGGCCGCCCCGGCCTTGGGCCGGCGTTTGCGCCTTTTTTCCTTGAAAATGTCTTTCTCGGATATGACCATGAGTTTGAGGTCCGGGTACTCGAAGCCGGCGGCCAGCTGGCCCTGGGCCACGGTGACCAGACCAGGCACCAGGTCCTTGTCCAGGTCGGAGGTGTAGACGGCGTCCATGTCATTGTAACGGATATCCTCCGCCAGTCTCCTGGCCCTGGTGGCCGATGGGGAAAGGAGGAGAATCCGGTAATCTTTCTTCTTCATCTTCTGCAGGTCCTGGATCAGCTGGTCGAAACTGTTATTATAGGAAATGATCGACCGGACCTTCATATCCAGACTGGTCCTGGGGGCAAAATAGCTGCTGCCCTGGATAAGGCCGCTGAGCAGGACCAGTTTTTCCCCCTTCAGCCTGTCCAGGATCTCCTGGCAGCTAAAGATCAGGTCTGCCTGGCCCGGCAGGATGTAGCCGCCCTCGATCCGGTTGGCCATGCTGGAGACAAAGGCTTCCTCGTAGGCATTTCCCATCTCCAGGACTCTCTGGGGCTCATCCAGGATAAAGAGGGTCCCCTCCGGCAGATAGTCGATCAGGTCGGCGGCCTGGTCATAGAAATAGGACAGGAGGCCCTCACTGCCTGTGGCTCTTCCCAGGTTGGTAAGCTCCTCCTCCGTCCGCTTGGTCATCTGGCGGATCCGCTCCCTTTCCTTCCTTTTTTTTGCCTTCTTAAAATATTCTGACTGTTTTTCGCACTCTTCCTTCATGGCCTGGATTCCCTGACTGATCCTGTCCTTCTTCAGCAGGATCTCTGAAGCCGGGTAGATCCGGACCTGGCTCAGGTTCTGGATACTTCTCTGGGTCTCCGGGTTAAAGGACCGGATGGAATCCACTTCATCTCCCCAGAGTTCTATGCGGACCGGATGGTCCTCGGTCAGGGGAAAGAGGTCAACAATATCCCCGCGGATACTGAATTCCCCGGGTACCTCTACCATACTATTATATTCATAGCCCATCTCTGTCAGCTTGGTCCTCAGGGCCACCATATCGACGACGGAGGCATGGTCAACCAGCAGACACTGGCCTTCAAACTCTTCAAAGGGCACCATTTTCTCCAGGAGGGCATCCAGGCAGGCCACCAGGGTCAGCCCTTCCCCGTCCAGGAGTCTCTTCAGGATGCCGATCCTCTGCCGGGCAATCTCATTGCCGTGGACATCGGCACTGTAAAAGAGAATGTCCCTGGAGGGGTAGAGCATGGTCTCCTCTTCAAAAAAGTTCAGGTCTTCATAGATTTTTTTTGCCTTCTCCTCACTGTAGGTAACCACCAGCCTGCAGGGAGCAGTATTTCCCAGGGCAGAAATCAGCTGAGCCTCCTGGGAGACCACGCAGCCGGTCACCTCCACCGGCGTCCGCCCGGCCTGGATGGAGTCCAGCATCCGGCGGAAGGGCTCCCATCCTCTCAGGGGCCCCGTCAATGCTTTCATGGAATCACCTCCCCGGCAGGATTGCTGCCATCCTGGGCCTGGCCAGGTTTTTCCTCTTTATCGGCAGCCTGGTCAGATTTTCCCTCTACATCTACAGCCTGCTCAGATCCTGCTTTCACATTTGCAGCCTGGCCAGATTTTTCCTTATTATCGGCTTCCCAGGCTGGCTTTTTCCCTGGATCTGCAGCCCGGACTGGCATTTTACCTGAATCTGCTGCCTGGACTGGCATTTTCCCTTGATCTGCAGTCTTCTGCCTTTTTGCTTGCTGCTTGTCAGTTTCCTGGCCGTCAACATTATTCTTCTCCACTTCCTGGTCCCCGGCCGCCTGTCGCTTTTTCTTCTTGCCGCCCCGCTTCTTCTTACCCACGCTGTAGAGGTTCATGGCCTCGTCCAGCTGGTCGGAAGCGAAGAGTTCAGCTGCCTTGACCGCCTTATCCAGAGCCTGGTCGATGGCCTCGGCCTCCTCTCCCTGGAAGCGGCTCAGAACGTAGTCGGCCAGGTCCATGTCCGGGTGGCGGTCGCCGCCTATGCCTACCCGGATCCTGGGAAATGCATCGCTGCCCAGGTGGTTGATGATGCTTTTCATCCCGTTATGGCCGCCGGCACTGCCCTTCTTGCGGATCCGCAGCATGCCCGGCTCCAGACTGATATCATCATAGATAATCAGCACATCCTCCGGGTCTATCTTAAAGAAATCCGCAGCCATGCGAATGCTTTCCCCACTCAGGTTCATGAAGGTGAGGGGCTTCATGAGCAGGACCTTCTGGCCTCCCAGGAAGCAGCTGGCCGTCATGGCCTTGAATTTGTGATTATTTACAGAGACATTCTGGTCCTTGGCCAGACGGTCTATGGCCATAAAGCCTATGTTATGTCTTGTTCCTTTATATTTATCCGTCGGGTTACCGAGACCGGCAATAATCTTCATAGGGCCATCCTTTCTGTCCTCTGTATTCTTTCTGAATAGATCAAATATATTTATCATCCCTGCTCCCGTCTAGCCAAAAAGGAAATCCACGACTCTTTCCGTGTTCCTGTCATCGAAATATTCATTGTGAAGCCTGGCAAAGGCCTTGACCTTTTCCAGGTCCCATCCTTCTTTCTCTATGGTATCGATCAGGTCTTCCATGGTGTGGAGGACCGGGCCCGGGGCCGTCTGTCTGTAGTCAAAATAGAAATTCCTGTCCTTGGCCAGGTACCAGTCCTCGTCAAAGGCATAGAGGACGATGGGTCTGGCCAGGAGGGAGTACTCGACAGCCACCGAGGAATAGTCGGCGATCAGAAGGTCTGTCATGCAAAGCAGCCTTCTGATATTTGGGTAGTCCGTCAGGTCCACCACCCCCTCCGGGATGGCGGAGGACTGGATCTGGGGATGGAGCCTGACTGCCAGGCAGTATTGGTCCCCCAACCGGCGGTCAAATTCCTCAAAGTCAAAATGATCAAGGAGCTCTCTGTCCTTGTCGGGGTCATCCCGGAAAGTAGGGGCATAGAGGGCCAGCTTCTTGCCCCGGAGGGCCGGATACTTTTCCTCCAGCTTCCTCCTGTGGGAGGACATGACAGGAGCCTGGCTGCCTGCCCTGGTCCTCCTTCTGGCCTCCTCTTTCATCATCCGGAAATAATAGTCGGCCTGGGGACAGCCCACACAGACCACCTTGTCCTCCGAGACGATAAAGGCCTCCCGGTAATTATCCCGGATGCTCTGGGAGCTGGCCAGGATATAGTCCACATGCTTATTCACATCCTCAAGTTCCTGGCGCAGCCAGGGCTCCAGGTCCAGGGACCCGCCGAACTTCTTAAAGGACCCCATGCCATGCCAGAGCTGGACCACTCTGGTATCTTCTGAAAGCTTCATATAGGCCATGGGCATGAAATTATCATTGAGAAAGATCCAGGAAGAGCTGGCCAGCAGGTAGGCCTTGCGGGTAAAAAGCTTTACCAGACCCAGGAGATTGGAGGGACTCATCCGGTAATCCGCCTGGCGAATCACATGAAAGGTCAAGGGCAGGCCCCGGCGCTTACACTCCCGTTCCAGCTCATAAAGGCTGCCGCTTCCTCCCGTATCCAGTTTCTCTATCAGGGTAACCCTGTTCTTTTTCACAGGAAATATCCTGAAAAAATTCACGCACATGGCGAAAATCTTATTCTGATTCACAATCTACTCCTCCTCTATCCCCGGTTACTTATATAAAAGGCTGTCATTATTCCATATAAATCCTATCTTTTTCTAACAGATAGCTTTTATCCTTGCCTGTCTGATAGTCTTTATCCTTGCCTGATTGCCCCTGTCCAGAGAACCATCAGCCTTGCAATTGACTGAATAATAGGTCTGAAATGACAGCTTCTGTTTCCATAAATTAATCTAGTATATCATATACCATGCTTATTGACAAAGAGCCATTTTCAGCTGCCCTCTATTAACAATGGACTCCCTGCCAGGCCCTATGACTTGGAACAAGGGAATGGCAAAAACTACTTTGCCACCATACTTGTTCACATTTCTTTCACAGGGCCTTCAAAAACTAATCACATTTTATCGATATCATCAAAGCATAAAAGCAAACAACTTTTTTAAATTTTTTCATACTTTTCTCCTCAAAGGCAGCCCTGACCAGGCTGCCTTTCTCCATGTATCTAAACCAGCCTGCATCAGAAATCAAGGCACACAGGATACCCCGGCTGCTTCCACAGCCGGGGTTACCATCATACCTCTATGTCCTGTATATCTACCATAATCTAATCTGCACGACCTGCCTACTCCGGATATCTGTTAGATTTCCGGGGAGATCTCCTGGGGCATCTTCTCGTATTCGCTCAGAATCCTTTGCTGTAATTCTGTCCTGGTTTCTGAGTTGATAGGATGAGCGATGTCTCGATATTCCCCGTCTGCTGCCTTACGACTTGGCATTGCAATAAATAATCCTTTTTCACCATCGATGATCTTAATGTCGTGAACGACAAAGGCATTATCAAATGTCACTGACACTACTGCCTTCATTTTTCCTTCCTTTGAGATCTGTCGGATCCGTATATCCGTAATCTGCATATCTTTTCCCCCATAAGAATGATCAGAGGATGTACCTCACATTCTTCTCTATTACAATCTTGATCTCCTCCTCGGAGCCAACGTAATTGGTACCGGGGCGAAGAGTATCGCGACTTTCAACGATGCAGTTCTCAATGTAGGAATCGTCGCCAATATAAACATCATTTAAAACTATTGAATTTTTAATGGTACAGTTATTGCCAATGTAGACATCCTTAAACAGGACGGAATTCTCTACCTTGCCATTGATAATGCAGCCCGAGGAGACGATACTGTTGCTCACATCTGAGCCGGCATTATACTTGGCCGGTGGAAGGTCATCCACCTTGGAATAGATGTCCGGATACTGTTTAAAGAAGTAATCTCTCACATCTTTCTTCAGGAAATCCATATTAGTCTTATAATAGGATTCCACAGTTGCTATGTTTCTCCAGTAGGTATCCAGCTTGTAGCCGAAAATCTTACGGACATTCCTGTAGCGGACCAGCACATCCTTTACGAAATCGTGCCTGTCTTCCCGGGCGCATCTCTCCAGCACCTCGATCAGGTGACGGCGGCGGATGATGTAGACGCCGATGGATATATTATTGGACTCGGCGATCAGCGGCTTCTCCTCAAATTCAATGATTCTCTCATTGTCATCAAGCTTGAGGACACCGAACCTGGTCAGGTCATCCTCAGTATCCTTCATGGTCGTGTAGACAACAGTAATATCTGCATTCTTGGCGATATGGGCATCCAGGGCCTTGCCGTAATCCATCTTGTAGACGCCGTCGCCGGCGGCTATGATGACATAGGGCTCATGGCTCTTCTTGAGGAAATCCATGTTCTGGTAGAGGGCGTCTGCCGTGCCCTGGTACCAGAAGCTGTTCTCCTTGGTCTGGGTCGGAGTAAATACGTAAAGGCCTCCCTGCTTCCTGCCGAAATCCCACCACTTACTGGAGCTCAGGTGCTCGTTGAGTGACCGGGCATTAAACTGGGGAAATACCGCCACTTTATTGACGCGGGAATTGGCCATGTTACTGAGTGCAAAATCAATGGCCCGGTAGCTTCCGGCGATAGGCAGCGCGGAAATCGCGCGCTTGTCAGACAACCGGCCGATCCTCTTATTATTACCACCTGCTAAAATTATTCCAATCGATTTCATATCTGTCACCTGCCTTATGCTATCTGATGATGGATTCGCCGCTCTCAAGAACTCCGTCCGGGTAATCAGCCTCTGCCGTCTTGCCAATGATGGCCACGTTCTTGCCGATTCTGACATTTGCCGGGATTGTGGAATACTCTCCTATGGTAACCAGGCCTCCTGCATAGACATTCGGCTTGTACTTGTTCTCGACCTCTTCTCCGAATCCAACCTCTGTATTCTCACCGATAACACTGTTCTCGGCGATGACTGCCTTTTCCACTTTGGCGCCGGCCTTGATGACCGTGCCGCTCATAATAATAGAGTTGGTGACAACAGCTCCTTCCTCTATGATGACTCCGGCTCCGAGTACGGAATTGTACACCTCACCATAAATCTCACTTCCGTCACCTATGATACACCCGCTCACCTTGGAGCTCTCGCTGAAATACTGGGGCGGAATCATATCACTCTTGGTATAGATTCTCCAGAACTCCTCATAGAGGTTAAATTCCGGTATGATATCAATCAGTTCCATGTTGGCTTCCCAGTAGGCTGAGAGGGTTCCCACATCCTTCCAGTAGCCCTGATACGTGTAAGCCATGATCTTGTCGCCTCTTTCGTGGCAGTAGGGAATCACATGCATTCCGAAATCACAGCCTGGCTGGTCTTTAAGTTTCTCCAGAGACTCCTTCAGGACATCCCAGTTAAAGATGTAGATGCCCATGGAAGCCTTGTTGCTTCTTGGGTTATCCGGCTTCTCCTCGAATTCCTGTACCTGATTATTCTCATCAGTAATGACCAGGCCGAAACGACTGGCCTCCTCCCAGGGAACTTCATAGGTGGCAAGGGTTATCTTCGCGTTATTCTTCTTGTGGAAATCCAACATCAGTTCATAATCCATCTTATAGATGTGATCTCCTCCGAGAATGATGACATACTCGGGGTTATAATACTGCATGAATTCCATATTCTGATATATGGCATTGGCCGTGCCGGAATACCAGTCCGTGTTCTTCATCTTCTCATAGGGTGGAAGGATGGTCACACCTCCGATATTACGGTCCAGGTCCCAGGGGATTCCGATACCAATGTGTTGATTCAGCCTAAGTGGCTGATACTGGGTAAGTACACCTACGGTATCAATTCCCGAGTTAATACAGTTACTCAGTGGAAAGTCTATGATCTTGTACTTTCCCCCAAAAGCGACTGCAGGTTTTGCCAGCTTAGATGTCAGAACACCGAGACGACTTCCTTGCCCTCCTGCTAATAACATAGCTATCATTTCTTTTTTTATCATAAAGAATCACCCCTTTGTCACATATACGTTATTATATCACTCCATAAAGCAAATTAAAAGCATTTTCACTTAAAAAGAATTCCTATACTCAACTTTTTTTATGGAAAATGTAAAATACTAATTGTAATATTACCTAAAAAATGAACAAAAAACCTATCTGTATCTATGATAATCCTGTAATATATTTCTAAAAACTTGAATAATTGGGAATCACATTTTTCCATAGGCATATATAAATGTATTGCAGTCAAGTCATTTCCATGGGCCATTTCTTTGCTTTTTTCCTTGGCCCGGACCCCTTGATTCAAAAATTCGATTGCGATATACTAGCTATTAGCATATGATTAGGTGAGCTTATTTTTGCGATTGCATAAACTTATTTTTTGCGATTGGGTAAGCTAATATATTGTGATGAATCAGGAAAAAATCATCCGGAAAAGAGGTAAGATTTTCATGTATAAAGTAGATTTCCAAAAACCCCTTCACGTACATTTTATCGGAATCGGCGGCATCAGCATGAGCGGCCTGGCAGAGGTTCTCCTGCGCAGACATTTCACCGTGTCTGGATCGGACATGCACCGGTCTGAGCTGACAGACCATCTCAAGGCCAACGGGGCCCGGATCATGATCGGCCAGACGGCGGATAATATCTCCGACGATATAGACCTGGTGGTCTACACCGCGGCCATCCACGAGGACAACCCGGAGTTCGCCGAAGTGAAGAGGCGGGGCATCCCCCTCATGACCAGGGCTGAGCTCTTAGGCCAGATCATGGCTAATTTTGCCCGGTCCATCGCCGTAGCCGGCACCCATGGCAAGACCACAACCACCTCCATGCTGACCCATATCCTGCTGCAGGCAGACACGGATCCCACCGTCAGCATCGGCGGCATGCTGGACCGAATCAAGGGAAATATCCGGGTGGGCAGGTCCGATGTCTTCCTGACCGAGGCCTGTGAGTACACCAACAGCTTCCTGTCCCTCTATCCCCTCTACTCCATTATCCTTAATGTGGAAGAGGACCACATGGACTTTTTCAAGGACCTTGATGACATCAAACACTCCTTCAGGACCTTTGCATCCCAGACGGCCAAGGACGGCCTGATTGTCATCAACGGCGACATGGACTGCTGCCAGGAGATTCTCGAAGGCATCGACCGCGACCATGTCCGCTTCGGTCTGAATCCGGACAATGATTACTCGGCCGGCGACATCTCTTTTGACGCCCTGGGAAATGCTTCCTATACCCTCTTTGTCAAGGGCCAGCCCCAGGGGGAGATCTCCCTCTGCGTCAAGGGCCGCCACAATGTGATGAATTCCCTGGCTGCCATCGCCTGCGGCCTGGCCATCGGTCTTCCTTTAGAAACCATCCGGGAGGGCCTGCTGTCCTTCGGCGGCACCCACCGGCGGTTTGAGCTCAAGGGGGCCATGGGGAATGTGACTATCGTGGATGATTACGCCCACCATCCCACAGAGATCGCGGCCACCCTGGAGGCGGCAGCCGACTATCCCCATGACGACCTCTGGGTAGTCTTCCAGCCCCATACCTACACCAGGACCAAGGCCTTTCTCAAGGACTTTGCCAGGGTCCTGACCAAGGCGGACCATGTTATCATCGCCGAGATCTACGCTGCCAGAGAGCCGGATACGGGCCTGGTATCCTCAGAGGACCTGGCCGGCCTGCTCAAGGAAGCCGGCACGGATGTCTACTATATCAAGACCTTCCGGGAGATCGAGGACTTTCTCCGGGAAAGGCTGAAAGGCCATGACCTGCTGATCACCATGGGAGCAGGTAATGTGGTGGAGATTGGAGAGGACCTGCTGAGGCGCTGACCCCTCCCCTTCCCCTGACAATAGGAAATGTATATCTAAGCCATGTTCAGGCCGGTCTGGCAGACTCTGACTCCCCGGGAGTCTTTTGTCTGTCGGGCCGGCCTTTTGCGGCTTCTTAAGCTTTTATGACAGAACTTTGCCAGCTTTTTAAGCTCTGCTCTTATGACTGGTCTTTGCCAGTTTCCTAAGCTCTTATGGCTGGTCTTTGCCAGCTTTTTATGCTCTGCTCTTATGGCAGATCTTTACCAGCTTCTAAAGATCTTATAATAGTCCTTTGCCAGTTTCCTAAGCTCTTACGACAACTCTTTGCCAGTTTCCCAAGAGAACCAGGCCGGCGGAGGGTCCTCCGGCCGGCCCGCCAGCAGCTGGATCCGCTGGGTCAGACCTGCCGGAAGCAAAAAAAGTTATCCACATTATCCACAAAATTATTCCTGCTTTATCCCCCAAAAAATACCCTTGAAAAGCTATTCAGAAATTATCCACTATTCCATCCACTGTCTTCTCCGGCCAGCAGACTTGCCAGACCAGAAAAAAATGCCCGATATTTAAGGGATATTTTCCCGGACAAATCAGCTGAGGTCCCCATTTTCCACAAAGTTATCCACATTATCCACATAAGTTCTCCGCAGATTTGTCCCCTTTTTACAGGGGGTTTTTCCACCATCTTATCCACATGAGCCTCCTCATTTCAAACTGTTTTTTTCGCCCGCAATATGTTATGATAACAAGGTCAAAAGGCCCTTCACCGGCCCGGGACCAGAGGGAAAGACAGCCCGGACGGACAGCTTTTAAAGCCCCGGATCCCGGCAGCTTCTTTCCCGGAAATACAGACATAAAACGAAAGAATCATCCGCGATTACCGGTGCCGGATTCCCATCATGGATCCGGCCCTATTATACAAAAGACACACCTGTACAAAAGATACCTTTGTACATACGACAGAAGTTGGGGAATACATATGACAGCGAATTACACACCAGTTCATAATATATGTGACCAGATTACCATACTGAATAATCATTTTATTGATCATATACTTCCCAAGGCCGACGGCGAGTATGTGAAGATCTATCTGATGCTTCTCCGCCTCCAGTCAGCCGGGGAAGCGGTCAGCGTTGAGATTCTGGCTGACCGGCTGGAGCTGACCCAGAAGGATGTTCTGCGGGCCCTCAGCTACTGGGTGCGGGAGGGTGTCCTCCAGCGGGAGGCAGTTCCCGGAGTAGTCTGTCCGCAAGACCAGAAGCAGGCCCCCGGAGAGGAGACGGCCGGCCCGGAAAGAGAACTCGGCCAGACCGTCCCGGAGGACAGAAAGCCTGCCATGGCCGCAGACTGCGGTCCGGTCCTGCCCAGGCCGGTACCGGTCAAGAGCAGCCGGTCCCCCGAGGACCTGGCCCGCTGCCGGTCGGACTGCGACCTGTCCAGAACAGTCTACATGGCTGAGATCTACCTGGGCAAGCCCCTGTCCGTGACCGACCTGGAAAGTATATTCTATATCAGTGACCAGCTCTGCTTCTCTCCTGACCTGATGGACTACCTGATCGAGTACTGTGTGGACCGGGGTAAGAAGAGCATACGCTATATAGAGCGGGTGGCCATAAGCTGGTACGAGAAGGGGATCAGCACCGTGGAGGAAGCCAAGGCAGAGAGCCGCAGCTTCACGGAGAATGTCTACCCCGTCATGAGGGCCTTCGGCCTTTCCGGCCGTAATCCGGGGCCCTCAGAGCTGGACTTTATCGAGAACTGGAACCGGATGGGCCTGGGCACCGGCCTGATTATCGAGGCCTGCAGCCGGACTCTCCTGGCCATCAACCAGCCCAGCTTCCGCTATGCCAACCGCATCCTGGAGGAGTGGAAGCGGCAGGGCGTGCGCAGCATCGAGGACGTAAAGAAGCTGGACCAGCAGCACATGTCTGCTGTCCGCGGCCGCAAGGAAGACCAGGCCGGCGGCCAGACAGCCCCGTCCAACTCCTTCCATAATTTTAATCAGAGACAGTATAATTACAGCAGCCTGGAATCCGCCCTGGCTGAGACTAACAGGAGGTCCCGATGATCCTGACAAGTGAACAGCTCAAGCCCATCCTGGATGAATATGACCGAATCCGGACGGAGAACGCCATGACCGGAGTCCGCCGACGCGACCAGGTCTATGAGGAGGTCCCGGCCATCCGGGCCATCGACGAGGAGATCGCCAGCCGGTCTCTGGCCCGGGCCAGGGAGATGGTCTTTTCCCCGGACGAGAACATCCGCCTGTCCCTCAGGGAGGAGATCAGGGCCCTCTCAGACAAGAAGGCCCGGCTGCTGCTTAAGCACCACTATCCGGTGACCTACCTGGACCCCATCTATGACTGTGAGGCCTGTAAGGATACAGGCTATATCGACGGCCAGCCCTGCTCCTGCCTCCTGCGCAGGATGAAGGAGGTTCTCTATGGTAATTCCAACATGGAGGGACTTCTGGGCCAGGCCTCCTTCTCCCGCTTCCGCCTGGACTATTATCCACTGGAAGCGGGCCCGGACGGGATCTCCCCCCGGGCCAACATGGAGGAGATCTTCCATATCTGCAGGGACTATGCCGGCCGGTTCCCGGAGGTGGACTGCAGGAACCTGTTGCTCTACGGGTCTGCCGGCGTAGGCAAGACCTTCCTTTCCGGTTGTATCGCAAGAGAGCTGATCAGCCGTAATTTCCAGGTGATCTACATGACCTCCTACCAGCTTTTTTCGCAGCTGGAGAGAGAAACCTTCGGCAGACGGAGGAAGGACGAAGAAGGCCAGCCGGCTTACACCCTGTCTTCTTTCCTGGCCTGTGACCTTCTGATCATCGATGACCTGGGCACGGAGATGAATAATGCCTTCATCAATTCCCGGCTCTTCCTCTGCCTCAATGAGAGGATCCTGCAAAAGAAGGCCACCATCATCAACACCAACCTGTCCTTAGAGCAGCTGAACCGGACCTATTCGGAGCGCATTTTCTCAAGACTGGTAGAATCCTATCTGATCCTCCATCTGACTGGAGACGATATCCGGATTAAAAAAACTTTTTCTTCTCTTGACGGACATTAACATTGAATGTAATAATAATTTTAAAAATCTGACTTTTTATGCATAGTTTTAGGACAAACCCCCAGGAATGTCCTGCCAGGCACCTTGTTATCTATCCCGCATGACATTTACATGCTATTCAAAAAAAGGAGATCTAAGCTATGAAACCTGATGACAGTAAGTTTACAACCGTTCCCGTCGGCCGTCTTGGAATTATTGTCCATCCCAGCTGCGAGGCTTTAGGCAAAAGTATTGATTCTTATATTGTTAACTGGCGTAAGCATCGGGACCATGATTATATCGGAGATATTGTCTTTAAAGATTACGGAAGGGATTCCTACCTGATCGAGGCTAACTGTCCCCGCTTTGGTACCGGTGAAGCCAAGGGCTTTATCGCCGAATCTGTCCGTGGTGTTGATCTCTACATTATCGCCGATGTACTGAATTATAGTCTCCAGTACAAGGTATGCGGCCATATGAACCATATGTCCCCTGACGATATCTATGCCGACGTGAAGAGACTGATCGGCGCCGCCTCCGGCAAGCCATCCTCCATCACCGTTATTCTTCCCTTCCTCTATGAGAGCCGCCAGCACCGCAGAAGTGCCCGCGAGTCCATGGACTGTGCTTTCATGCTGCAGGAACTGGTGAATATGGGCGTGGATAATGTCCTTACCTTTGACGCCCATGATCCCCGGGTACAGAACGCCATCCCCCTGGCAGGCTTTGACAACATCATGCCGATCTACCAGTTTGTCAAGTCCCTGCTCCGGTCCACCGACGACCTGCAGATCGACAAGGACCACATGATGGTGATCAGCCCCGATGAGGGAGCCATGCAGAGAACCATGTATTTCTCCACTGTCCTTGAAGTGGATATCGGTATGTTCTACAAGAGAAGAGACTATTCCGTTGTAGTAGACGGCCGTAACCCCATCGTCGCCCATGAGTTCCTGGGTGACTCCGTGGAGAACAAGGACGTACTGATCATCGACGACATGATCTCTTCCGGAGAGAGTATGCTGGACGTAGCCAAAGAGTTGAAGAAGAGAGGGGCCAAGAGGGTCTTCTGTATCTCCACCTTCGGTATGTTCACCAACGGTCTTGCCTCCTTTGACAAGGCCTACGCGGACGGCACCATCTACAAGGTGATTACCACCAACTGCACCTACCAGAATCCGGACCTTTTCACCCGGGAGTGGTATGTGAGCTGTGATGTCTCCAAGTATATCGCCCTTCTGATCGATAACCTTAACCATAACGCATCCATCAGCCCGACCTTAGATCCCCACGACCGGATCAAGAAGCGCCTGGCTGAGTACGAGAAGTACCATACCATCTTTGAGGATGATACTACTGCCGACAGCTAAGAAGACCGGCTGAGCCTGCTATAAAGATCCGGTCAAGGACCGGCTCCCAGTCTGACCAGGCATCAATTCATCCATGAATAAGATAATAAATGCATAGAAAAAGCAGCCTGCCCGGGCCATCCCATACAAGATGGTGATCCTGGGCACGGCTGCTTTTTATTTCTTTTACAGTACTATGAAATCAGAACTCGAAGGTCTCCTCTCCTCCGCTGTCTTCATTATTGGAATCATCTTCGTATTCATCCTGGCCGCTGTCGGAGGAATCCTGGTCGATGTCTTCATCACTGTCGTTCCAGTTGTTATTATACTGGTTATCATTATACTGGCTGTCGCTGTCATCCGTATCATAATCGTTGCCGACAGAGTCAGTGTCCTCCTCGTCATCCTGATTATAGCTGTTACGGCCGGAGTCACTGTTATCCTCAATCTCCTCCTGGTCGGAATAATCATTGCCCTGATTATAATAATCTCTGTCCTCCACTTCCTGGAAGGTTAGCTCCTCATCATTATAAGATGGGAATTCTACCCTGGTCAGCTTGGCCGAGGAGTGGACATTATCCATAAAAGTCTTCCAGATCTGGGCCGGATAGCTGCTTCCCTGGAGGTTCTCCACCGAGTTGAAGACATCCATGCCCACCCAGACTGCCGTGGTATAGTAGGGGGTATAGCCGCAGAGCCAGCCGTCCACGTTCTCATTGGTGGTTCCGGTCTTACAGGCGGCAGGCATATCCACACTAAGCTGACAGCCGTGGGCGGTTCCCCGGGAACTGGTCACACAAGTTGCCAGGACATCGGTCATCATCCTGGCCGCATTGGTGGCGTAGACCTGTCTCACATCCTGGGTCCCCTCCTCGTCGATGATGACCTGGTCCTGGGAATCTGTGATCCGGACGATACAGGTGGGGGTCCGGTAGATGCCGTCATTGGCTATGGCCGCATAACCGGCCGCCATCTCCACCGTGGAGACTCCGTTTGTAAAGCCGCCGATGGAAGTCGTGTCGTACTTATAGTCATTGGCCTCCAGACCATTGAAATCCATCTCCTCCAGATAACGGAGGAGGCTGGAAGCCCCCAGTTCCTGGTAGAGCCGGTAGGTAGCCACGTTACTGGACTTCTCCACCGCCTTTCTGACGGTGATCTCACCAGAATAAGAATCGCCGGCATTGGAGACCACTTTCTCCCCGTTCTCCGATTTCATCCGGCTGTCATCCACCATGCTGTCCGGTGTAAAGCCCATCTCGAAGGCCGGTGTATAAACTAAGAGGGGCTTAATGGCAGACCCGGGCTGGCGGTAGCTCTGGTAGGCCCTGTTGAGGCCGTAGCCCTCCTGGTCCTGCTCCCGGCCGCCGACGATGGCCGCCACCCGGCCGGTGGAATTATCGATACAGACCGCTGCCCCCTGGACCTCATAGACACCATCATCGGTCTTGTTCTCAAACATGGCCAGGCCCTTGGTTACTGCCAGCTGTAGTTCCTGCTGGCGGGCGGGGTCGATGGAGGTATAGATCCGGTAGCCCTCGGTGTAAAGGCTGGCCCGGCAGCTGTCATAAAGCTCGTCATACTCCTTGTTGTAACTCTTCTTCTCATCCGCAGAATCAAAGGTATTTTTAAACTGGAAGCCCTGGTTTCTCATGAGGGCCTCGGTGGCACAACGGATCACATAAGTCTGGGCATAATCATTGGCCGCCGTCTGCTCCTTGTTCTTCTTTACGGTAAAATTCTCCTGGACGGAGGCCCTGTACTGGCTGTCAGAGATATAGCCGTCCTCGTTCATGCTCTTTAAGATCCGGTCTCTCCTGGAAAATGTCGCTTCCGGGTTCTCATAGGGGTCGTAGCGGTTGGGGCTGTTGGGAATGGCACATAAGAAGGCCAGCTGGGAGATGGTCAGTTCTCCCGCCCCCTTGCCGAAATAACCCTGGGAGGCCGCCTCGATCCCGTAATATCCATTGGCAAAATAGACATTATTCATATAGAATTCCAGGATCTGCTCCTTGGTATATTTCCTCTCTAAGGCCGCCGCGATGAAGATCTCCTTGATCTTCCGGCTGTAGGTCTTCTCATAATTCAGGAAAATGTTCCGGGCCAGCTGCTGGGTTATGGTGCTGCCGCCCATGGTAATATTGCCGTGGTGGATCAGGAGGGACAGAACCGCCCGGGCCACGCCCACCACATCCACGCCCCTGTGGGAGGTAAACTTCTTGTCCTCGATGGATATGATGGCCAGCTTGGCCCCGTCGGGGATCTTGTCATAGCTTAGATAATAGACATCCTTCTCCCCCTTGAGCTTCTTCAGCACGTTATTATTGCTGTCATAGATGATCGTGGTCTGCTGGCTGCGGAAGGTCTTGGGACTGCTCTCGGCCACCAGCTTCTCTGCGTCCACGTACATGGCAAGGATGGGGGTTGCCACCTTCCTGGCCAGGAAAATAAAGAGGACGGCGGCAGCGACGGCCAGGCAGACACCCCAGATCTTCAGAACCTTCCAGACCATATCCATATTCTTTTTACGGCTCCGCCGGCGTCTCTTCCTTTCCTTATCCCCACCATCATCGGAATTTTGATATATTTGCTTTTCGCTCATAGCTACCTCCGCTCTATGTCCGGGCCGGGTGACCACATAAAATGGCTGGTCCGGCCCAGGGCCTTATTCCTGAAGATAGGAATAATATACATTTCCTGCCTTTTCCAGTTTTTTCGTCAAGCCAGGCCGGTCCACGGCTGTGGACAGACCGGTGACGGGATCCAAGTAACGGAGCTTGGTGGAATTATAGCTCATCACCACGATATAGCGGCCCTCCCCGAAACGGGCCAGAACCGGGCTGCCCTTGCTGATGAAATAAAGGATCTCATCGGTGCTGCAGCCGGTCAGGTTCCTGGTCTTATGGCCGCTGCAAAGCTCCAGGACCTCGTCCACCGACTCATGGGACAGCTGGTCAGAAAGCTCCGAAACCGTATATTTATTACCATTTACAGCCCCGATCATGGCCAGGCAGGCCGCCAGGCTGTTGGTCTTCTTCTTCACCTTGATGACATCGTCCATGCCGGCCACCTTATTGTACTCGGCGAAAATGCACTCCCAGAGGACCTGCTCATGGCTGTCGATCACATTTCCCCTCACCTGGTCTGCCTTCCTGATGGCGGCGGAGATGCTGTCGAAGCTGCCTTCTTCCTTGCCGGCGGCATAGACATAATAGCTCTCATCCCTGTCCTCACCATTGGCCAGACGGATGGTCTTGTTATCCTCATTGACCCGGGTCCTGGTCAGAACCAGGTCCGGCTCCACCTGGATATAAACATAGCTGGGGAACTTAAAATAAAGCTGGTTGCGGTTGGGTTCCGTGTATTTCCAGGTCAGGGAGACCGCGTCGGCAAGCTCATCGGTCTTATAGCGGATAAAATCCTCTCCCACATTGGCATCGAAACCGGTCTTTTTCTTTTTACCCAGGGTCATGTGGAGCACCAAACCTTCCAGCTTGGTCTCCATGATATACAGACCGGCTGCCTGGTAAGTCCGGACCTCCTTGCCATCCCTGTCTACAAAATGCAGTTCTTCCATGGGGAAGGTCACTCCGCCTGTGGTCTGGCGGCTGACATCATTGGCCACGGCTACGCCGTAGATGAAGTCCTCGCCCAGAAAGCCCACAGACCGGATCCTCTGGTTGTCCTCCACCGTGAAGCTCCTGGAGATCCCGGACTCCAGGTCCAGCATCTCGATCTCCTGGTTCTGGGTGATATCCTCACTCTTTTCCAGGGCGACCAGACTCTGGTCGGCAGAGGCGGTCAGCCGGTCTCCCGACAGGCCGTCCTCGATCACATGGTCGGTCTTCTCTTCTATGGAGATCTCATGGAGAACCCCACCTACAATACAGTAGAACTTGCCCTCACTATTGTAGTAGGCGAACCTTTCCACGTCCTTTTTCATCTGGTCGTAGGGCACGGAGGTCTCCAGAAAGGCCAGTTCCTCACTACAATTGTCCTGGGCGTTAAAGCTCATGATTTGAATGCCGTTAGACCCCTCATGGCGGCCCCTGGTGATGTAGCCATAGGCCAGGTAAATGGTATCTCCCTTGTCGTCAAAATCCAGGACCTTGATGCCATGGTCCTCGTTCTCGTTACGCAGGTCGGCCATATTCTCCGACAGGAAGCTGAAGATCCTGCTGACATTGGAGGACTGGTAATCATAGTACCAGAGCTGGCCCTGGGAGGCGAAGCAGACCTTCTTGCCCCCGTCAGAATAAAGATAATTCACATCCCCCGAATTCTGGACGCCCAGGCAGAGCAGGTTGTCGGCCGAATCGATCAGGGTCTCATTATAGTAGGAGCCCATCTTGCGGCTGTAGTCGAGCAGGTACATCCTCTCGGCCGTATAGCGCAGCTTGAAGGTCTCATTGATGCGGAAATACTGGATGCTGCCGGTGGACAGCTCGCTGGAGGCCAGGGTAGACAGGTCAATGACCGCATAGGTCCCGTTGATCTCCCTCACATAAAAAGTGGGTCCGCTCTCCTCCTTCAGTACCATGCTGCCATAGTTGACCGCATCGATGCTGGAATGAATATTTACCTCATTGAGGCTCTTGTCCGTAGTCAGGTCTGTCGGCTCTAAGTAGAAGCTGTAGGTTTCCGAAATCTCCTCTCCCAGGAGACTGGTGTGGAAATCCCTGGCGAAATCCATATATTCCTTCAGGTGGTAGCCGGCCCCGTTCTGGACCTTGGTATAGTAATAGATTCTGGTGCCATTGCTGAGCCTGACAGACAGGCGCAGGTAGTAGACCTCCCCCTCCCGGAAGGTGGTTTCAAACTGGATGGTACCGATCCGGAGATTGGCCGGCACGTTTTCCTCCAGCCTGTTGAGGGTCCCCTCCTCCAGGGCCTGGTCAGGACTGGACTGGAAAAGGACATATTTTATGGCTGTAATATCATAGTCATAGTTGTGCAGCTTGAGCTCCAGGGTCTTGGAATTATCCACCACAGCCACCTGGTTCCTCACCAGGGACAGGTCTATGTCACCCCGGTAGCCGCTCATAAGATTATAGTCGCCATCACTCCCGCCGACCTCCAGGACCGGATAGGAGGGATTGGCCAGTTCAGCCACGGCGGTCCCCTTCTCCTCTATAGCCTTCAAGTCAAAAAAGATAAAAGCAGGGATGAATACGACCACCGCGACAAGTATTCTTAGAAGCACATTGCGGACTTCCTTCTTCATACACATCCAGTCCTTTCTAAATCTGGTCTCTGAGCAGTTCTCTCAGGCAGGGCTTAAAGCCAAACTGGAGGCAGAGGGCGTCCACCTCTCTGCCGGCGGCCTGTCTGCGGCTGGCCGCCACAGGCCCCTTCACCGCCCGGATCAGCAGATTCTTGGGCGTATGTTCCATATCAATAAATTCCAGGATTCTGGTCTCATAGCCGGCTTCTTCCAGCAGCTTGGCCCGGATTCCGTCGGTAGCCAGGGCCGCGAATCGGTCCTGGAGAATCCCATAATCGGTCAGGGGTCCAAAGGGCCGGTCAGCCTCCTGGTTCCCGGTCTTATCCTTTTTCCCTTCATTGAGCTGGCTGTTGAGCTCATGCTGGCAGCAGGGGACGGACAGGATAACCCGGGCCCCCCAGCGGACCGCCTTGGCCAGGGCATAATCCGTGGCCGTGTCACAGGCATGGAGGGTCACCACCATGTCAACCTGGTCCAGGCCCTCATAGTCCTCTATGGCCCCCTCCAGGAAATGGAGCCGGTCATAGCCGTAGGTCCGGGCCAGCCTGCCGCAGTTGCGGATCACATCCTTCTTCAGGTCCAGGCCGATGATGGAGACATCTTTTCCGGCGATCTCCCGAAGATAATAATACATGGCAAAGGTCAGATAGGACTTGCCGCAGCCGAAATCCAGAATCCGGATCTCCCGGTCCCGGGGCAGGCTGGGCAGCACATCCTCAATAAATTCAAGAAAACGGTTGATCTGCCGGTATTTGTCATATTTTTTCCGGACAACCTTACCCTCGGCGGTCATGACGCCCAGGTCCTGCAGGAAAGGCACCGGGGTCCCCTCCGGCAGCAGGTAGTTCTTGGTCCGGTTGTGGGCCAGGCGGACCGGAACCGCCTCCCTAGAGGCCAGGCCGGAGCCGGCCCCCTTGGACTTATTGTCCTCCTTGGCCTCCTTGTCGATCCTATGACTGCTTACAGAAGCCTTGCCCTTCTTAGAGATCAGGGCCGTCACTTCCTCCTCCTCGGTCCGCAGCAGCAGCTGCCGGTAGGCAGGAAGGTCCTCTTCCAACATGGTCATAAGTTCATCCTTGGTTTGGTTCTTGTGGAAGACCTGGGTCTTGCTATAGGAGGCAGACTGGAACTTCAGCTGCCCCTTCATCAGGACCGGTCGGACACTGATCTTACGGATCTCCGCGGCCTTGCGGGGATTACTGACCGTCAGCGTAACCAGAGTCTGGTCCAGGTGGTCTTCTATCATCTGTAATAATTTATCCATGATTCTCTCACCTCATTATGTTCGCTGATATCATAACATATTTTGCCCCATAATAACAGTGAGGGGATAAGGCATAGATTTACACTTTCCTTTCGCCGGTCCTGGGAAATGTCCCATGTTCAGGGCCAGGCCGGCCGGAAATGTCCAAAGGCTGAGCCAGGCCGGCCGGAAATGACCAAAGGCTGAGCCAGGCTGGCCTAAAAATATCCAAGTTCAGGCCTGGCTGGCCGGAAATGCCCAAAGTCAGGGCCTGGCTGGCCTAAAAATATCCAAGTTCAAGCCTGGCTAGCCGGAAATGCCCCTGCAGATTCCTGACCCTGGGAAAGATTCTAATTTACATACCTCTACATGCAAAAGAAAAAGCAGACCGATCCGTAGGATCAAAGACAGGGGATCACCTCTGTCAGGTCTGCCACAACTGCCAGGCACTGGTCAGCCAGGTCCGGGGGAATCTCCAGAATATCCGGCACAGCCACCACAGGGATGCCGGCGGCTAAGGCCGCCTGGATTCCACTGGGCGCATCCTCCAGGACCAGGGCCTGCTCCGGCTCTACTTCCATCCTCTGACAGGAGGCCAGGAAAATGTCCGGGCTGGGTTTACCCTTTTCAAAGGCATCAGAGGAAATGATCATGGAAAAGCGGTCCAGGATGCCGGCCTTTTCCAGGTTGGACCGGACCACCGGCAGGTTGGATCCACTGGCCACGATCTTAGGGATGCCCAAGGCCTCCACTGCCTCCATAAGTTCAAAAAGTCCCTTCTTCACCGGCAGGCCTTCCGTCATGGTGATCTCTCCGATCCTAGCTCCCACCTCCCGGTAGAGGGCTTGCGGATCCACCGCGTCCCCGAAATCCTCCCGGTACCTGGCCCAGATGGCCTTGGCATCGAGACCGATCACCCGACGGTACTTATCCATACTGACCGGCAGGCCCTTGGCCGAGCCCACCTCCATATAGGCCCTGGCCGCCACACTCTCTGTGTCGAACATAAGCCCGTCCATATCAAATATAATCAGCTTTCTCATCCGGTACGCTCCTTTATCTCGTCGGACTTTACAGGAACCGATCATCTCTCTATCTTGTCCGGCTCTCCAAGTCTGTCTACTTCTTATTTCGTCCGCTCTGTAAACCGGTCCATTTTCTTAACTCGTTCTCTTTGTAAACCTGTCCACTCCCTATCCCGTCCGCTCTAGAAGCCGGTCCTATTTCTTGCTCCGACCAGTTCTTTATCCTGGTCTACCAGTTATTTCCTGCGCTTGATGCTCTTTATCTGGTGGCTCCTGTACATAACCTCGACCACAGCCACGATGATCAGGGCCGCTAAAATAATCACAAATGACATTATCATGAATATACCTCCGAATATGAAAGCAAGGTCTCTGCCTGAAAGAGGATAAGCACAGGGCAGGCTGACCGGCTCGTCGCCTACACTAACAAAACCTGCCTCCACCCATGACAAAATCAAAGGGAGAGCCAGGCACCAAGGAATCTGCCGCCGCAGATCCGCCCATTCTTCTCATATCCGGACAACTCCTTCGATTATGCAGACACAGTAGACCCTGCACAGCCCCTAGCGGCGGCTGCTTCTTTTGTCCCGGGTCAGACATAATCCCCGGAAACACCCGTTTCTGTTCTGACATAATCTCCAAAGCAAATAATAAAATAAATATCTTTAACAAGTGATTAATGGTATTTTAATATATCTTTCATAGTTTGTCCACTCAAAAATCCCCCGCACTTTTCGCCTGTGCGGGGGATCAGATCTCTCTATATGCTCATCTCAGTCACAAGACCGGTCTTCTTTCTATTCCTGGTCCTGGTCGTCTTCCTCAGAATCGGACTCGTCCTGGTCATCCTGGTCGTCCTGGTCGTCCTCTTCTACTCCCCCAAGAACCTCTTCCACATCGGCCTCTACTTTCTCGATATGCTTATCTACCAGGGCTCCGGTATCCTCGGCGATAGCCTTCAGCTGGGCGATAATGCCATCTTTCTGCTCTGCCAGATCCTCGAAGGCTTCCTTCTTGGCCTGGGCATCCTTGATCAGGTTCTCAGCGTCTATATTAGCCTTGCCGATGATATTTTCCGCATCAGTCCGGGCCTTTTCGAGAATCTCATCCGCCTTATTCTGGGCATTGGTAATAATCTCATTCTCTTTGGCATCGAGGGCATCGAGCTGCTTACAAAGCAGGTCCGCATTCCTTACATACTGCTTGTAGGCTTCCTGGGCCTCAGTCTCAGCCGCACTGACAACAGGAGCCACATCAGCTTGGACATCTGCCTTAACCTCGGCTGCCGCCTCACGGATCCCTTCCTCAGCCCGCTGCTCAGCTGCCGCCGCCCTGGCCTCAGCCTGGAAAAGCTTCTCCTCAGCCGCTGCCAGCTTCTTACTCGTCTCAGCCAGATGGGCCTTGGTCTTAGCCAGCTCCTGGCTCACGGTACCCTTGGCAGAAAGCTCCACACTCTTCCTCAGGGAAGCAATCTCCGCATCCTTATCCCGGGCTATGGCTTCAATCTCGTCACAGATCCTATCCAGCTGGTCATCCACCTCGTTGGCATCATATCCTCTCATGGACTTCTTAAAAGTCAGGTCCTCGATATAGGTTAACAATTCCTGAGCATCCATAAATACTACCCTCCTTGCGTACAATTCACACTAACTAATACTATTATAACTTTTCTGGACAATTTGTCTATAGTTTTAATATCAAAACTCCCGGGTCCTGGCTTATGGTCCCTATCTATAATTCTTTCATCCAGGTCCACCTTATGATCCCTATCTATAATCCCTGGCCTAGCTTCCATGCCCAAGGTCCCACTCAGGATTCTTATCTGCACTTCCTGGCCAGGCTTCCGGCTTATGGTCTCTGGCTGCGACCCAGGATATCCCAGGCTGTCACCAGTCCTTTGACCTCTTCATCCTCCCTGCCACTGGCGGTGATGAAGGCCGCGATCAGGACCTTCTTTTTATGAAAATGTTCCTCGAACTCCAGCTTCAGTTCATCTACAAACTGGTCTCCCCGGATAAAAAGAAGAATCTCATGCTTGCGGTTCCTGTAGTCCAGATAGGGCATCATGTCCCTGAACTTAACCGGCTTGCTCTGATCTAGCCCTCCCAGCTGGTCTGTCAGATAAGAAAAGAGGGCATTCTCATTAAAAATGCCCACCAGCCGCCTGTTATCCAGGATGGGAACGATGGCAAAGGGAGCTTCCTTAAGACTCCTAATCGTCTTCCAGAGGTCATCCTCCGGCGTCCTGTAGAAAAGCCTGTTGAAGGGCACCGCTATATCCCTGCAGCGGTCCCGGCCGGCGATCTCCTCTGTCAGCTTATCCAGCAGGTCCAGCATGTCATCCGTTGGTTCCACGGGAAAATGTCCATTGATCTTGCGGCGGTGCTGGAGCAGGTTGCGGACCTGGGAACAATAACGGATATCATCCTCATAGATGTCGAACTCCCTGCGCTCATCACAAAGGAAATGGACGATGGACTCGGTCTCCTTAAGGTCATAGGTCGTCCGGATCATACTTTCAAAAATCTTATATTTGTCAATAAAGCGGTCGGCATTGGTCATGACTGCCACTCCTGTTCTTTCTCCTGACCTGGGCTGCAGCAGGTCTCTTGCTGTTTTTTCTTCCAGAATCAGGCCTTGCTCGCTTAAATTCCTATATAGACTTAAATCCGGCTCCTAATCCTGACTGTCACCGGCTTCCTCTGTAGCTTCCTGGCCATCAGCTTCCTTGCCGGCAGCTTCCTGGCCACTGGCCTGGTCTCCGGTTCCCTCTTTCTGGTCCTTCTTCTTATCATCGGAGTCGTTTTTGGTCTCCGTTGACTTCTTTTCCTTGGCCCCGCCAACCCTCTGGCAACGGACGGCACAACGGGCCTGGCCGCCAGTGGTACAGGTGAAGAGGCAGAGGTCCCATTTACCGTAGCTTTCCGGGTCATTACTCTCATCGGCATCCAGATAACCGCTGTCCTTGCTGGTACCGGCGATCTCCAGATCTTCATCCACGTTATTCTGGTTACGGACCATGGACTCGATCGAGGTAGGTCTCAGAGTCTCCCGGTTGCTGACCTTGTAATGGTAGACCATGTTGTCCACGGTAACAAAGTAGACGTCCGCACCGATATCAATACCCTTAATGGGGCTGAAATGTCTTCTGTAGTTGTGGCCGCAGATCACCAGGTCATCGTCGAAATAGCTGCCACTAAAACGGCAGGGGGCGATCTTTAACCTGGTGTAATCCCACTTCTGCATGACCGGAAGCTCCAGCTCCAGGGAAGGAATCTGCAGAGTTCCGATATAAAGGAAGCCATCAATCTCCATGGTGGGCATCTCCCGGTCCTCATCCTCATAGATGGGGTCCCGGGCCAACTTAGGCTTACCCTTGCGGTTCTTGTCGATCTGCTTCACCACTTCTTCCGAAGCCTCCCCGGCCCGGTGGGAATCCCATATATTATAAACCAAAAGGCCCACCGCCCCGGCAAAGAGGGTGAAACCCAGAAGGAACACCAGGGTTCCCAGGATACTTCTTATTCCGCCTTCCCGGCTTTTATTACTGGATGAATTCATCTCAAATCTTCCCTTTATTCTCAACGGTTCAGGACCAAAGGCCCTGAACCGTCGTCATCATAAGTTCATATTCACTTTGTTACTTGCCCAGCAGTCTATGCCGGCAATATACTTTTCCCTCCGGCAGCCTGTACCGGCATTATACTCTTACCTCCAGCAGGTTATGCCGGTAATATCCTCTTCCTTCCGGCAACCTGTGCCGGTTATGGGATCCTTAATCCCTTAGAAAGTTCTCAATGATCTATTACTTCCTGATTCTTCTGCCTACAAACATGAGCAGCAGGCCTCCGCAGAGGAGAAGGGGCAGGGGCCACCAAAGCTGACCAGTCTGAGGAAGCTTTTTACTTTCCGTAGAACTGCTGCTGGAATCCGATTCTTCACTTTCCTCTGTTTCGGAGTCATCGTCGAAATTGCTTTCATCTTCGCTACTATCATTATTATTTTCACTAGGAGATTTTGATGTCGTTATAGTAGACTTGGATATCGCCACCACATTATATTTAAAGGTTCCGTCCGAATTCTGGTAGGGAACAGAAACCAGTGTCCTGTCCAAATTAGTATAACCGGAAACTGCCGTCTCCTGATCAATCAGATAAAGACCTGTCTTTAAGCCGGTGAAACTGAGGACTCCCTTGTCAGCGGTAGCCTTAATAGGTTCTTCCACTATATAGTCTTTTCCCTTTGATATGTAATTGTCGTAATACTCGTTAATCAACTTAGTCTTTTTTGTAGCATCACTGAAATCCACAGTGATATCTCCGTAAAGAGACTTAAAAACATAACCATCATCAGACACAATCTCCGCAACCCGGTAGGCCAGGAACGATCCGCCTGTAGCGGTACCTGTAGAATCGATAGTCATTGTAATCGAGCAGTCACTTTTCGACGTAACCGGATTTTCTGTGGATGTCTCACTCGAATCAGCCAAAACCGGCCGGTATATTCCCACAGCCATAAGTCCTAAAACCATAAGCCAAGCCATCAGCTTCCAGCAATTTTTCATACCTATTTCCTCCTTCATGTCAACATGACAGTTCATTGATTCAGAATACATTTTCTTTATTATATTATTAATACATGTTATTAATGTGATCAAGTTCTTCTCTTAGCGCTTCCTGGACAACCATTTCCCGGGCTTCTTCTGATCCTTGCCTGATCCCTTAGATCCTTTTAAACCCTTTAAGCCTTTAAAGCCTTTCGAAGTTTTTACCCCGGCCTGGCTGTCGTTGGCGGGCCTGTGCCGGCGTGTTTTTCCTTCCCTGGCAATGGAGGTCTCCAGCAACTCCTTCCGCCTTCTCCGCCGTTTGGCCTGGCCGGTCCTGACAAGCATGATAATCAGCAGGGTCAGCAGGATCGGTGCGGCGATAAGGATGGCCACATACATGGACTCGATCTGCAGGGCCTCGGCCGTAACATTGGCAGAACCGTTGGCATTAGCTACCCGGTGTCCCCTGACCAAAAGCCTGTGGGTATTGATACCGTAGGGGGTACAGGTAACCAGGGTACAAAGGTCCTGGCCCTCCACGATCTGCAGGTCACTTAGGTCTGTAGGCTCCACGATACGGATCTGGTCTACCTCATAGGTCACCGTCCGGTCCAGAACGGTCATGGTAAAGGTGTCGCCTTCCTTCATCTGGTCCAGGTCGGTAAAGAGTTTGGCCGAGGGCAGACCCCGGTGGCCGGAAACCACGCAGTGGGTACTGGGACCGCCTACAGGTAAGGATGTTCCTGACAGATGACCTATGGCAATCTGCAAAACCGTCTCATCGGTACCATGATAGATGGGCAGGGTGATCTGGATCTTGGGAATATCGATATAACCCATGATGCCGGTTCCCGTCACATCCAGCAGGGCCTCGTACTGTTTAGTCTGTTCATCGGATAACTTCCATAAATTACCGGTCCCGGCCAGGGCCTCATTGTAGGCCTCCGCATCAGCCAGAAACTTCTCATAGTCTTCCTTATCCAACTTGGATACGGCCTCCACGTAGGAGGCAACAGCCCTGGACTGATGAAAAGAATTATACCAGTCAGCAAAGGAAGGGTAGGCGATCAGGCCAGCTCCGATCAGGCCGATGATGATCAGGATGATAGTTGTGAGATTATTCTTTAACCATTTCTTCATTGTGTTTATGTACCATAAGTGCAACCGTCTCCGTCTCTGAACCAAACTCCTGTCTCCTAATGCATCGGTGTCATCTACAATCCAGGTTTATCAAGACGGAAGAGGCCGCTAAAATCCATTAAACGGTTTCATTATATTCTACCATATCGAATCCCTTTAATTCAATACAAAGAGCAAAGAAATCACTGATTTTGTTATAAATTAGCATAAAATGCTTCAGGATTCTGCCAGTCTCCCAGCCAGGCCCTTATTTTAGAAGGTCTTTCATATGATTCAATTCCCCTGCCGCCTCAGGTCTGTGGAGGTCACTGTAGTCAAAGAGGGCAAAACCGGCCAGAGACTTCTGTTTTGATACCAGTTTAATCTGACGGGCGATGATATCGTCCCGGACCAGCCACTCACTGACTGGATTATTATCTTCATCCCCCAGGCCTGCCTTGTAGAGGGCCAGACCCACTAAGAGAGCCATCCTGTCACTCCGCTCCAAGCCCATCCAGGCCTTGAGGCAGCTCTTAAAGGCCTCGGAGGAAGGGCTTCCATCGGGATTCTTTCTCTCAAAACCCCAGTAGATCTGGGGTACCAGGTAGTCCACATAGCCAGGGTCCCTGAGCCAGCTGTCTATATCTACAAAGTGCTTAGAGTCACTGCGAAGGTCTTCCAGGTTGCCCGCCGGGCTGACGCCTACCAGGACCTCTGGCCGGACCGCATGGACCCTTTTATAGACTTTTTTCATAAAGCGGTTGATGTTATCCCGCCTCCAGTCCCCTATGGACAGGGAAGAACCGGAAGCCTCATAATCCAGCTTATCAAAGGAGAAGGCCGGGTCAGAGTCATCCAGGGCCGGATAGAAATAATCATCCAGGTGGACCCCATCCACGGGATAGTTCCTAACCAGGTCTTCTATGGTCTTGACCAGATAGTCTCTGACTTCCTTTTTGGAAGGATTCAGGTAATGAAGATCCATATGCTCTAAAATATAGCGCTTCTCCCGCCGCTCTCTCCAGAGGCGGCTCAGGAGGCTGTCAGCCGGAATATCCCGGGCAGACACACCTTCGATGGCATTGGGGTCTTTGGCGGTCCCGTCTGTGGAGGTAATCCGGAAAGGATTAAACCAGGCATGGACCTTGAGGCCTCTGCTGTGGGCCGCTTCCAACATAATAGCCAGAGGATCATAGGGGGTATTCAGGCCCATTCTGCCACTGACATACTTGGACATGGGAAAGCCCGGATCCTTCAGGTAGTAGGCATCGGAATGGCTGTGAACATGGAGAAATACCGTATTCAGGCCCAGACCAGAAATCTCCTCCATAATCCTGTCCGCCTCCTGGCGGAAGGCCGTTTCCTCCCTGGGCATGGCATTCCAGTCGTAGAAGGAAAACCAGATGGCCCGGACCGGAGCCTTTCTAACCTTTTCCCCGGCAGTCACGGACAAGGGCTTTACGGCTGTCAGGACAAGGAGAAAAAAGGCCAGCTGCAGACAGGCAAGGCGGGTCAGACCCAGCCAGCAAAAACATTTCCTATTAGGCATATTTCCAGCTCCCATATCAGAACATATCCGGCAGCAGCTTCCAGAAGGAGCCGTCACTTTCCAGGACATATTCCTGGCCTCCGATCTTAATGAGGCCGACGGAATCAAAGTCAAAGACACTCTCGGTCCCATCCTGGAGATAGTAGGTGATCCTGCACTTTTTGGGGTTATTCTGGTCTTCTGTCTGGCCTACCACGATCATATCTGTCATGGCCCGGTAGATCTTTCTGATCTGCTGCTCATCTTCTGTGGTATAAACCCGGGACTGGTCAATCTGCTCGACCAGTTCCATATCCCGGTCCACAGGACCGCCCTCTTCTGTAGAGGTCTTCTCCTGGGTTTTCTGGGAGTCTTTCTTCTCCACCCAGACCATCTCTATGGGCTCACATACTATACGGGTAGGAATTTTGCCGTCTTCCATGTCCCTTACCAGCTGCTGCTGGTCAGACCGGGTATCAAAAATCAGAAGAAAGGCCCGGACATTATCCTCATGGCCTTCCGAAACCTGGGCTGATTTTTTATTGTCGCAGGCCCCCAGAAAAAGAAGGGAGGTCAGCAACAGGGCCAGGGTCAGGCTATACAAGGCCAACCTTTTATGTTTATGTCTCATCATGATCCAGACCAAGTCCTTTCTTTGTAATATCTTAAACAGTCCCAAGGGCAGGCCCCTGGGCCCACCTGCTGCTAAAGCTGTTTAGTCTCTCTCTTTCTGTCTTATTTTACCACAGTTTGGCAAGGATTTCTATCCCGAGGCCAGTATCGGAAGGGTGTTTTTTTAGGATGTCATCCCCTTTTATGAAAAAGAGATATGGAAACAGGCAAGGAATCAGTTCCAGAAGAAGGGTTAATAAATATTTTCCAGGACATTATCCTTGTAAAATGTAATAATATAAAATAGTATAAATTTATAGGGAAAAACATTAATCGCTTAGCATAATATAAGTTTAAAGCAATGCTTGCAAACAAGAGGATTCCCCAAGAATCCCAAAAGAATAATGAACAGCAGAAATGCTATCCTATAAATCTGTCCTGTTAAGAAAGGAGCATTCTATGGATTACGGTTTTACTATCTTAATGCTGATCTTCTCAGCCGCCATACAGGGCTATGCAGCCATACTGGCCATCACAAAAAATTATGATTTGCTGCCACGCAGGGCCGCCATTGCCACAAATCCCAAAGACAAGAAGAAGTATACCCTGCAGCTAGCCAAGGTTCTTGCCCTTGTGGGCCTGGTACCGGCCTTATGTGGAATCGTGGGCATCTGGAGTCCGGCAGGAGCCGCCATAGCTGCCCCCGTTGGCCTGGTGATGACCTTCTGGTTTGGGGCTAAGTTTATGAAAGACGTCATGTGATAAGAGATGAAAGTTTGTGAGAAAAGGGAAATAATTTGCGACCCTGTTCGCTATGGCCCTAATCGTATTCAGAAACGGAGCTTACATGGTCCTCCATACCCTGGCCATAGAACCAAACTTACAGGGTCAAGGGCTGGGGTCAGAAATCATCCGCTTTTGCCAGGAAAAAGCAAAAGGAAAGGGATACCTGGCCTTGCGGCTGGATATCGTCCCGGAAAACCAGCCGGCAAGAATATTCTACGAGAAAAATGGCTTTTCCTATGCCGGAAACGCGGATTTAGGACGAAGGATTGAAGGGATTCCCATGTTCAGCCTTTTTGAACTAAATTGGGATGGATAATGAAGAGAAAAGTGCAAAAATCCTTGGAGAAAACCTACTCGACGTAGCCAGGGGCAAGAAGACTGGAAATGCCTACTTTGCTACCATGGAAATGGAGTTAGGCACAAGTTTTCCAATAAGCTTAAGTTATAAGAAGATTATCTCACTAAGTGACAAACGAGTATAAGCACTAACTAAGTCACGGACCACCACTTCAAGTGGTGGTTTGTGTAAGGCCCTGATAAGGGCCGATTACTGCACACCTTAAAAGGTGGTGTTGCGAGCACTGTTACTGACGGCCGCTATAAGCGGCTATCATTATCTTCTCTTCTCGACTCTTCCGACTGTTCTTCGATATATTTTTTTTTCGCTTCTTCAGTGACGTTGCCGAT
>ODAJ012182727.1_pt1 | contig 116204 bp, 94 predicted proteins | sample 1539241 | NCBI WGS metagenome assembly ODAJ01 (sample SAMN02144231, study PRJEB22623) | gut metagenome | biome: sheep rumen | host: Ovis aries | place: New Zealand | reverse complement strand
AGTCTGGTAGCTCGTCGGGCTCATAACCCGGAGGTCGTTGGTTCAAATCCTTCCCCCGCAACTATAAAAGACGTTCTGTACTGGCAGGATCTGGCCGGATGAGAACGTCTTTTTTTTGTGGGACCAGGCCTGAAGTCATATAAAGAATGCAGAAAACATCCCAACTACTTTTACACTTGTTGCCGTCGTCCATAACTGTAGTGGTAATGGGAGAAACATCGGAGGAATCTTTTTGGGCAATATGTCAAATGTGTTGTATAATATGACGGAAGATAAGGCTATTTTGAAAATAATCTTATAATGATATTGCAAAGAAAGAAAGATTGTGATAAGATTAACACATCGTTACTATAATCATGTAATGTAACTAATATACAGGCTATTAAAGAAAGATGGAGGAATCTCATATGGCTAAGAAAGTTGTATTGGCAGGCGCCGTGCGTACTGCAATCGGAACAATGGGCGGCGGATTAAGTACAGTACCTGCAGAGCAGTTAGGCACAATCGTAATCAAAGAAGCTCTTAAGAGAACAGGTGTACCTGCTGACCAGGTTGATGAAGTATTAATGGGCTGTGTAATCCAGGCAGGTCTTGGACAGAACGTTGCACGTCAGGCTTCCATCCATGCTGGATTACCTGTAGAAGTACCGGCAGTTACTATCAATGTAGTTTGTGGTTCAGGTCTTAACTGTGTTAACCTTGCTGCTACCAAGATTCTCGCAGGCGAGGCTGACATCGTGATCGCTGGTGGTATGGAGAGTATGTCCATGGCACCTTACTGTATCGACAAGGGCCGTTATGGTTACAGAATGGGTAACGGCGTTCTTAAAGACACCATGGTTAATGACGCTTTAACAGATGTATTCAATCAGTATCATATGGGTATCACAGCTGAGAACGTAGCTGAGAAGTATGGTCTGACCAGAGAAGAGTTAGATGAGTTCTCCGCTAATTCCCAGCAGAAGGCAGTTGCAGCGATCGAAGCTGGCAAGTTCAAAGATGAGATCGTTCCCGTAGAAGTTAAGTTAAGAAAGAAGACTGTTGTTGTTGACACAGACGAAGGTCCGCGTCCCGGAACAACAGCTGAGAGCATCTCCAAGTTACGTCCCGCATTCAAGAAGGATGGTATCGTAACAGCCGCTAACTCCTCAGGTATCAATGACGGCGCTGCCTGCGTTGTTGTTATGAGCGCTGAGAAGGCAGAGGAATTAGGTGTTACTCCTATGGCAACATGGGTAGCAGGCGCTTTAGGCGGCGTTGCTCCTGAGATCATGGGTGTTGGACCTGTTGCAGCTACCAGGAAAGTTCTTGCCAAGACCGGATGGTCCATCGATGATTTCGATCTGATCGAGGCTAATGAGGCTTTCGCAGCTCAGTCTATCGCAGTAGGCAGAGATCTTGGATTTGACCTTGACAAGCTGAACGTTAACGGTGGAGCTATCGCTCTCGGACATCCTGTAGGAGCTTCCGGATGCCGTATCCTTGTTACTCTTCTTCATGAGATGAACAAGAGAGACGCTAAGAAGGGTCTTGCTACACTTTGTATCGGCGGCGGTATGGGCTGCGCAACAATCGTAGAGAGAGACTAATCTAAAGACTAATCTAAGTTACTAGATAAAAGAGCTAACCATGACATAATGATATGTATCCGCAGGCGGGCCCGCTGAGGGAGTCTGAAGCAGGCCCTTGCTGCGTTATGCAGACTGTTCTTTATTTATAATAGAGGACAGGGGCAGACCAGGCAGTCCGTCCGGATACGCACTGTTCAGAAAGGGGATAATGACAATGGGATTCGTAGATTATACAGTTGACGGCCAGGTTGGTGTTATCACAATTAACAGACCTAAGGCACTCAATGCATTAAACAGTGAAGTATTACAGGATCTTCTGGCTGTAATCGACGGTGTTGATCTCGATGAGATCCGCTGCCTGATCGTTACAGGCGCAGGAGAGAAGTCCTTCGTAGCAGGCGCTGACATCGGACAGATGAGCGATCTCACTATCGCTGAAGCAGCTGCATTTTCCAAGGAAGGTAATGACATTTTCAGAAAGATCGAGACTTTTCCGATTCCTGTAATCGCAGCAGTTAACGGCTTCGCATTAGGCGGCGGCTGTGAGCTTTCCATGAGCTGTGATATCAGAATCTGTGCTGAGAACGCTGTTTTTGGCCAGCCTGAAGTTGGTCTTGGAATTACTCCCGGATTCGGCGGCACCCAGAGACTTGCCCGTCTTGTAAGCCCTGGTATGGCTAAGCAGCTGATCTACTCCGCACGTAATATCAAGGCTCCCGAGGCTCTGAGAATCGGCCTTGTAAATGCTGTATATCCGCAGGAAGAGCTGATGGCTCAGGCTATGAAGATGGCTAAGGGCATCGCTAAGCAGGCTCCGATCGCTGTACGTCAGTGCAAGAAGGCCATCAATGAAGGCCTTGAGCTGGGTATGGATGACGCTCTCGTTCTCGAGGAGAAGCTCTTCGGTGAGTGCTTCGAGACAGAGGACCAGAGATATGGTATGGCATTCTTCCTCGACAGAAATAAAGAGAAAGTGAAAGAGCCGTTCAAGAACAAATAATCGCCTGTCTATTTTGACAGAGAAACTGTCAAATTTTTAGAAAGATACAGTTTATATTATTAGGAGGACATGAAATGAAGGTTGGAGTTATTGGCGCTGGTACAATGGGATCTGGCATCGCTCAGGCATTTGCCCAGACAGAAGGATACGAAGTATACTTATGCGATATCAATGATGAGTTCGCTGCTAATGGTAAGAAGAAGATTGCCAAAGGCTTTGAGAAGAGAGTAGCAAAAGGCAAGATGGATCAGGCTAAGGCTGACGCTATTCTGGCTAAGATCACAACTGGAACCAAGGATATCTGCAAGGATGTTGATTTAGTTGTTGAGGCAGCTCTTGAGGTTATGTCTGTTAAGCAGCAGACATTCAAGGAGTTACAGGACATCGTTCCCGCTGACGCAATCTTTGCTACAAATACATCTTCCCTGTCCATCACAGAGATCGGTGCCGGACTTGACAGAGCTGTTATCGGAATGCATTTCTTTAATCCGGCAGCAGTTATGAAGCTGATCGAGGTTATCGCTGGTATCAACACTCCTCAGGAGACTGTTGACAAGATCGTTGCTATCTCTGAGGAGATCGGCAAGGTTCCGGTACAGGTTAATGAGAGAGCTGGTTTCGTTGTAAACAGAATTCTTGTTCCGATGATCAACGAAGCTATCGGTATCTTTGATGAGGGCATCGCTTCCGCAGAAGGTATTGACACAGCTATGAAGTTAGGCGCAAACCATCCGATGGGCCCGCTGGCTTTAGGTGACCTGATTGGTCTTGATATCGTTCTGGCTGTTATGGAAGTTCTGTACGCAGAGCTCGGAGATCCCAAGTATCGTCCGCATCCGCTGCTGAGAAAGATGGTTCGTGGCGGCAAGCTTGGTATGAAGACAAAAGAAGGATTCTACAAGTACTAAAATACAGCAAAAATTGTTGAACATGCCGTGGGGGTTATTATGCCCTCACGGCTTTAAGTGGGATTATAGTAATCCTGCATAACAAATATTTTAATGGAGGAATGAAAATGGATTTCACATTGGACAAGAAGCATGAAATGGCGAGACAGCTGTTCAGAGATTTCGCTGTAAATGAAGTTAAACCTCTTGCACAGGAGGTTGACGAGACAGAGCATTTCCCAGAGGTTAACGTTGCTAAGATGCAGAAGTTAGGCTTCATGGGCATTCCGGTTCCGAAGGAATTAGGCGGACAGGGCTGTGACGTTCTTACTTACATTATGTTAGTAGAAGAGCTCGCTAAGGTTTGTGCTACCACATCTGTAGTAGTTTCCGGCCATACTTCTCTCTGTATCGATCCGATCATGACCTACGGAACACCTGCACAGAAGGAAAAATATGTAGTTCCGCTGGCAAAGGGCGAGCTCCTTGGTGCTTTCGCTCTTACAGAGCCGGGTGCTGGTACTGACGCCCAGGGCGTTCAGACAAAGGCTGTTCTTGACGGTGACGAGTGGGTTCTTAACGGATCCAAGTGCTTCATCACCAACGGTGAGTATGCTGATGTTTACATCGTAATCGCTATCACAGACATCGTTGAGGATAAGAGAGGCAGAAAGCAGAAGAGATTCTCCGCATTTATCGTTGAGAAGAATACTCCTGGATTCACATTTGGTGTTAAAGAGAAGAAGATGGGTATCCGCGGATCCGCTACATACGAGCTGATCTTCCAGGATTGCCGTATCCCGAAGGATGCTCTTCTTGGCCAGAGAGGAAAAGGATTCCCGATCGCTATGCATACTCTTGATGGTGGACGTATTGGTATCGCTGCACAGGCTCTTGGTATCGCAGAGGGCGCTTTAGATATCACTATCGACTACGTTAAGGAAAGAAAGCAGTTTGGTCGTCCGATCGCAGCTCAGCAGAACACAGCATTCCAGATTGCTGACATGGCTGCAAGAATTGAAGCAGCTAAGTTACTGGTTTACAAGGCAGCTGTTAAGAAGGATACCGCTAAGCAGTACGGCTTTGAGGCAGCTATGGCTAAGTTATTCGCAGCTGAGACAGCAATGGCTGTTACAACCAAGTGTGTACAGTTATTCGGTGGATACGGATACATCAGAGAGTACGATATTGAGCGTATGATGCGTGATGCTAAGATTACTGAGATTTACGAAGGAACATCTGAAGTTCAGCGTATGGTAATTTCCGCAGCATTATTGAGATAAGGAGGACAACACTGTGAAAATCGTAGTATGTGTTAAGCAGGTACCTGATACAAAAGGTGGAGTTAAGTTTAAACCGGACGGAACACTTGACAGAGCAGCTATGCTCACAATCATGAATCCGGATGACAAGGCTGGTCTTGAGGCTGCCCTCAGATTAAAGGATCAGTATGGTGCAGAAGTTACAGTTGTTACTATGGGTCTTCCGAAGGCTGAAGAAGTACTTCGTGAGGCTATGGCTATGGGCGCTGACAAGGGTGTCCTCATTACAGACAGAGTTTTAGGCGGCGCTGATACATGGGCTACATCCTCCACGATCGCAGCTGGTATCCGCAACCTTGAGTATGATCTGATCATCACAGGCCGTCAGGCTATCGATGGTGACACAGCACAGGTTGGACCTCAGATCGCTGAGCACCTTGGCCTTCCGCTGATCTCCTACGCAGAAGAGATCGTTGCTATCGATGACAAGAGCATCACAGTTAAGCGTCAGTATGATGACAGATATCATGTTCTGAAGGCTCAGCTTCCCTGCCTGATCACAGCTCTCGCTGAGTTAAATGAGCCGCGTTACATGACACCGGGCGGAATCTTTGATGCCTATGACGCAGAGATCACTGTATGGAACAGACCTGCTCTTAAAGATCTTGACGATGCCAACATTGGTCTGGCTGGATCTCCTACTCAGATCGCTAAGGCTTCCGATAAGGTTCGTAAGGGCAAAGGCGTTATGATGACAGCTGAGACACCTGAGGAAGGTGTTGACTACATCATGGACAAACTGTTAACCAAACATGTTATCTAATTGAAAAGGAATGTGGTGAATAGAATGAATATTTCAGAATATAAAGGCGTATTTATTTATGCTCAGCAGGTTGACAACAAGATTGATAACATCGCTTTCGAGCTTCTCGGAAAGGCAAAAGACCTGGCTGCAGATATCGAGACTAAAGAAGTAACAGCTGTATTACTCGGCGACGGCGTTACAGGACTGGCTGACCAGTTGGCAGAGTACGGCGCTGACAGAGTTATCGTTGTTGACGATCCGGAATTAAAAGAGTACAGAACAGAGCCCTACACCATCGCTCTGACAGAAGTTATTAACAAGTATAAGCCCGAAATCATGCTCGTTGGCGCTACAGCTATCGGCCGTGACCTTGGCCCTCGTGTATCCGCACGTGTTGCTACCGGTCTTACCGCTGACTGTACCGTTCTTGAGATTGGTGAGTTCAAGGCTCGTGGAGACAGTGAGCCTCGTCAGGGACAGTTACTTATGACCCGTCCCGCTTTCGGTGGAAATACAATCGCTACCATCGCCTGCCCGAATCATCGTCCGCAGATGGCTACTGTACGTCCTGGCGTTATGCAGAAGAAGGACAAAGTTGCCGGTGCTAAGGCAGAAGTTATTGTTGAGAAGGTTGACCTTACTCCGAACGACAAGTTCGTTGAGATCCTTGAGGTTGTTAAGAGCGTAGCTTCAACAGTGGATATCGCTGATGCTAAGATCCTTGTTTCCGGCGGCCGTGGCGTTGGTTCACCTGAGAACTTCGCTATGTTAGACGACCTGGCTGAGGCTATTGGCGGAACAGTTTCCTGTTCTCGTGCTGTAGTTGACAGTGGCTGGAAGCCGAAAGACCTTCAGGTTGGACAGACTGGTAAGACTGTTCGTCCGCAGGTTTACTTCGCAATCGGTATCTCCGGAGCTATCCAGCATGTAGCTGGTATGGAAGAGTCCGACATCATCATCGCTATCAACAAAGATCCGGATGCTCCGATCTTCGATGTAGCTGATTTTGGTATCGTTGGCGACGCTCTTAAGATCGTTCCGAAGCTGACAGAGGCTATCAAGGCTCAGGCTGACAAATAATTCCTGAAATATTTTGTGAAATAATTTCAGACAGATATATTTATGTGGTACAAGGCTGGCTCTATGATGGCCTAACTGCCACAGAGGGTATAGATTTATACCCTTACATGTCTCCTGGTGAGACATGGAGAGATTCTTAAAAGAGGGTCTGGCGACATTGTCCGTGTGAGTACAGGGCAGTGGCAGGATGCGGGCCGTTTCAAAGAGAATCAATGACATGATGATATGCCATAAGGACTTCAGTCGATGAATGAAGTCCTTTTTTAATTATAGGGAAATCTTTTTTAAATGTAGCAGCAGGGAAATGTTTCTGGATATGGCAGGGATTGTAAAAGGTTTTATTAAATGTAGCAGTGGGAAAAGGTTTTGAACATGCGGGAGCAGGAAAGGATTTTTTGAGCTGAGCACTTATCGATAATGATTGACATTTTATCCAAAATATGTAAAAATATTCCAGAACGTGATATACTCCAACCGTAACCATATCAGCAAAGGCGTGAACAGGAATCTTGACTGAGGAGCTGGAGGCAGGAGTCTGAACCAGTTTCTGGATGGGATTTGCAAGCGCTTTTTAGAGATTTGATTAAAGGAGGGATATCATGTCACAGATGACGATTTCAGCGGCACAGCTGGAAGCTAAGAGGGAGCGGCTGGCGGGGCTGAGCCGTACCATGAACAAGCAGATTGGGCAGCTGGAACAGGTTGGAAACAGTCTGGACACTATGTGGGAGGGTGAGGCCAAGGAGGCTTATAAGAAAAGTCTGAAGACAGATCTTGCTCAGATTAAGCTGTTTTTTACCATTATATCGGCTATGCTCACGATTTTGGAGAAGATTATCTCCCTGTACAAGAAGATGGAATCACAGAACATAGCGACAGCCAACAGTTAGGAGGGATGACAGATGAGCGACAGAATTAAGGTAACTCCGGAAAAACTGAAATCGACGGCAGCCAGCTATCAGCAGATTGGTAATGATATACGTAAGACAGCCCAGGAGATGATTTCGGTGATTACAGGAATCAGCACGGCTGTCTGGAGCAGCGAAGCCAGTCAGACCTATATTTCCAAGTTTAAAGGATTGGATACAGATATTGCAAAGATGTGCAAGATGATCAATGAGCAGGTGAGTCATCTTAATACCATAGCAGACCAGTACAGGACTACGGAAGACCAGACAAGAGCTGCTGCCCAGTCTCTGAGAAATAATGTCCTTTAGTCAAAGCTGCGACAAGGCTGCTGAGGAATAATACTTTGAAGTCAGAAAGACGACAAGGTTGCTGAGGAATAATGCTTTGAAGTCAGAAAGATGGCAAGGCTGCTGAGGAATAATGCTTTGAAGTCAGAAAGATGACAAGGCTGCTGAGGAATAATGTTTTACAGTCAGAACATCAGTCAGGCTGTTTGAGGATGAGGTTTTGCTCCAGGGCCAGCGACATGACTGCAGGCTGCAGAAGATTGATGCGGCCACATAGTTCCGGGCAGTCAGGGGCCTGGATCTGATATGGAAAAGATAAGGAGATTTTGATGATAAGTATATTTATAAAGTGTAAATATCCGGCAGAGGAGCAGCAGATAAAAAAGCTGTGTAGTGATATCACGGCTCTGCGCGGGGAGGAGAGGCTGATGGTCACTTCCTTCAGAGATTTCTCTGGTCAAGACGGAATGTCCGGGCCTTGCCCTTGTTTTGATCTCATCATTTACCATATTGATAAGCAGGGGGATATCCCATCTCTTTATTCTCTCAGACAGGCTTCACCGGAGGCCAGGCTTTTGCTCATGGCGGCCAGGGATCTTTCTCCTGAAGTCTATGTGAACAGTATCATTATGCCTTCTGAATTAGTATTATTTCCCTATGGCCAGGAACGGTTTTCAAAGACCATTAAAAAGTTGATTAACAGCATCTATGAAGAGCGGTTTGAGGAATTGCACACCTTGAGGTTCGCCGCCCGACAGGGGGATGAGACGATCTATGTACCGACCAGGGAGATATATTACTTTGAAGCAAGAGATAAAAAGATATTGTTGAAGAGTAAAGCCAGAGAAATTCTTTTCTGGGGTTACCTGAAAGAGATTAAGGAAAAGCTTCCACCTTGTTTTGTCAGATGCCACAGGAGTATAATTATTAATACTCTTTGGGTAGACCGGATTAACTGGTCCTTATCCACTATTTTTATGGAAGATCAGAGCCGGATACCTTTTTCACGTAAATATAAGAGAGACCTGGAATTATCCATAAGAAGTATTGCCGCCTGATGGAATCTTATTATGCAGGTTTGCTCTGAAATTAGTTGACCTTCAGATGAATAGATGGTAGAATGACATTATGATATTTTTTTAACAAGATTTTGTCCAGATAGTAGAGAAGGTACACTTTTCAATCAGTATACAGGTATTGACAAAAGTAAGGAGGGAACACATGAGTTTCATTAAAGATTACGCCAACAAGCTGATTACGGCAGAAGAAGCGGCAAAGATTGTTAAGTCCGGAGACTGGGTAGACTATGGTTGGACAACCGGAACACCGGTAGCTATTGACCGTGCCCTGGCAGCCAGAGCTGATGAGTTGGAGAATGTTAATTTCAGAGGTGGTATCCTCATGTGGACACCGGAGATCTTTAAGGTGGAGAACGCGGCTGACCATTTCACCTGGAACTCCTGGCATATGAGCGGTATTGAGAGAAAGGCTGTAAAGAGCGGCTTGGCATATTATGCTTCAGTTAAGTATTCTGAGCTTCCCATGTATTACAGAGAGAACATTAAGCATTTGGACGTGGCTTATTTTGTTACTACACCTATGGATAAGCATGGCTACTTTAACTTTGGACCTAATGCCTCCCATATGAAGGCAGTCTGCGAAGTTGCTGACGTTGTTGTTGTCGAGATTAACGAGAATATGCCTCGTTGTCTTGGCGGTTATGAAGAAGGAATTCATATTTCCGATGTTGATTATATTGTAGAGGGTGACAATCCGGCCATCGCCGAGATGGGTGCCGGCGCACCTCCCACTGATGTTGATAAAGCAGTAGCCCAGTTGATTGTGGAAGAGATTCCTAACGGCGCCTGCCTGCAGCTCGGCATCGGCGGCATGCCCAATACAGTAGGATCCATGATCGCGGAATCTGACCTTAAGGATCTTGGAGTACATACCGAGATGTATGTGGATGCTTTCGTAGATATTGCCAAGGCAGGTAAGATTAATGGTTCCAAGAAGAATATTGACCGCGGCCGCCAGGTATATGCTTTCGGCGCAGGCAGCAAGAAGATGTATGATTACCTGGATAATAATCCAGAGTGTATGAGTGCTCCGGTGGACTATACCAACAGTTCAAAAACTGTGGAGAAAATTGATAACTTTATTTCTATCAATAATGCGGTTGATATCGACCTTTTCGGTCAGGTTAATGCTGAGAGTGCAGGGCTCAGGCAGATCAGCGGTGCCGGTGGACAGCTCGACTTTGTAATCGGTGCTTACCTTTCAAAGGGTGGAAAGAGTTTTATCTGCTGTTCCTCAACCTTTAAGTCCAAGGATGGAAAGCTCCAGTCCAGGATCCGTCCGACACTGGCCGGCGGCTCCATCGTTACAGATACCCGTGCTAATACCCACTATGTTGTTACAGAGTTTGGTAAAGTTTGCCTCAAAGGTAAGTCCACATGGCAGCGGGCTGAGGCCTTGATCAGCATCGCCCATCCGGATTTCAGGGATGAGTTAATCAAGGAAGCAGAGAAGATGAACATTTGGAGAAGATCCAACAAATAATTACTCCCAGGGTGTTTTCTGACAGGAGCTAGTCACGAGGCCTTTTTGAAAAGAAGCCGGGATTTCAGTTGATACAATGAATCATAATAGGACCCCATGTACTAAAGATAAAAGAATTATCTGAGTACATGGGGTCTTTTTCTCTCCATTTTTGTATCCCTAATCCCGCATCTGTAATCCTGTATAAGGGGGAAGGCTGCCTGTTTGCTCATGACATGTATATGGGCAGGATATAAAGCAGGATATATAGGAAGTATATATAGAAAAACACACATATATATTTTTTTTTCGGGCCTGCTTCCTGGCATTGTAAGCCAGAAGAGATAGGCTGGAAGAAGCCATATAGAGAGTGGCCTATTTAAGGATCAGATCGTTTATATTGCTGATGATGATCCTGGTCTTTCCGCTTACATCAGTCTGGACTTCGAAGTCTGCCAGCTTGTTATAGGTTTCCATGGGAACAGAGATTTCAATGCCTGTATCAGTAATGAGAACCTGCTTTTTCAGCTTTTTGACAGTCGTGTCATTGGTTACAGAGAAACGGTCGAACTGTAGGTTATACTTTTCCATGGACTCATCGAATTCGGATTTTTTCTCAGGGCTTGTCCCAAAAAGCTTCTGACCGATTTCTTCCACATCGAAGGCCTGCTGTTCTATATATTCCTGCTCCAGGGCACTCTTGGTATCCATCTTTACCTTGAAATCTGCACCGTCATATTTATTGGATATGTCGTTGATGACCCGGGTGAGGATGTTGAGCTTCTGCTTGGGAGGAAGGTCTGTGCTGCAGACCAGGAATCTTTCGGAAAGATAATTGATTTTCTCGCCATTGAACTCAAACCGTTTTTCCAGAAGCTTGATATGGAAAGATTCCAGATCGATAATCATGGCCTCCGGCAGTCGCATGGAAGCCCCCGGAAGGATGGATTTATATTTGACGATTCCAGCCTGAATCAGAGCAGTCACGGGCTGGTCATCCGCCTCCGGGTCGGAGGGGAATGTTTCCCGGGAGTCTTCTGCCGGGATGATATCCCCATCGGTCATGACTTCATTGACAGATACTTGATGGGTATAGCTTTCCCTGTAATTCATTTTCAAAAGGGCAAGATATTTTCTGCCTTCTGCCTGAAAAGAGACAAAAAGCAGGTCGGCTGGGGGAACATCGAGGCATTCACCCATGGAGACATAGAGCTTGTTGGCTATGGCCTGGCTGGTAGCTATGAAGGAATCGGGGTTCTCCTCGTCCCACTCTTCTAAGATGGAATAGACCGGTGAGGCATCCTTGTTGAATTCACAGTCCTTGGTGTCATCGCTAGAGAAGATCCGGAATATATGGTTGCGTATGAATTCATAGAGGTCCGGGCCGGGGTCAAGGAGGGTGTTGGAGAGGATACAGTCTCCTCGGTCAGTATCTAAAACATGAAGAATTGATTTCCTGATAATAATATCATCTTTAGATGGCATAGTGTTTTCCTTTCAATTGTAGTATTGACCTGCGCTCAAACAGGCCCGTCCGCCGGCATCAGCTGCCGATAGCTTCAAGTATAGCATTTTTACGGAGACAAATGAAAGGATTGTTTTGAAAATTTGGGCAGGGGCTGGGTATATATGAATGTTTTAATGACTGTATTTGGACAGAAGGCCTGCAGGGACTATCTACTTCCGGACCAGAAAAACTGTCATCACAGCATACTGCTGGAAGCGACATGCTTCGGTTTTCATAAGGATATAGGGCTGACCCTGATTAACAGGGAGGGCCACTGGACTCTGGAGGGTGGGCCGGACCTGTCAGTGAGAAGACAGGCAGGGGAAAAGCAAGGAGGGCCTGCTGACCTTCATTTTAAGAGAGGAAGCAACAGTGAGGAGCAAATGGTATCCTCCTATATGCTGTGGACAGCTTTCGGGGAACAAATGGAGATCTTTTTTTATCCCAGCCGTCGGAAGCTGCTTCCTTCATGGAAATGTCCTCTGAAAGAAGGGATGGTCTTAGGCAGGGATGAGGGATGCTCAGTCCGCCTGCAGGGAAATAGAAGAATATCCAGAAGACATCTGCTTTTTGAAAGCCGGGCAAAGAAGTGGTATGTCCGGGGCCTGGGTAAAAATGGCTATTATCTCAATGGGGATTATTACAACGGCAGTCAGGAAGTGAGTTTTGGGGACTGCGTTGTCATCATGGACTACAGAATCTATTTTTTAGGGACCATACTGGCAGTTGACAACCCATTCAGGTCAGGGTCCATAAGGAGCCCGGAGACGTCGGCGGAGAAGGAATGGCGGCCGGAGTCCCACAACAGGTCCGGGCTGGCTTACCACAAAAGGCCTGAGGCAGACTCCATCCTGGAAGATGTTCTGGGAGACGGCAGGATCAGAGTTCGGAGGGCTCCAAGGAAGATTGAGAAGATTGAGACAGAGCCCATAAATATTGAAGGGCCTCCGGAGATAGAAGAGGGCAGAAGAGACAGCATGTTGATGACGGCAGGCCCCATGCTTTCCATGATGGTACCAATGCTGGGAGGGAGTTTGTTCATGCTTTACGCGATGCGTACGGAACAGAGGACTCTGGGTCTCAGTGCCTATTCGGGTCTGGTAATGACCGGACTGACTCTGGTTTTTACCCTGCTGTGGGCAGTGGTGGGGGCCCGGCTTATGGAGAGGGAGGATAAAAAAAGAACAGCAGCTGCCGGGAGGACTTACAGGAGATACCTTTCGGTCAAGGAAGAAGGGATCAGAAACCGTTATGATATGACCAGACACATTCTCCTTGCCAGGTATCCTTCTGCCGGCAGCTGCATGGATTATGAAGAGTCCTCAACCCTGCTTTGGGCAAGGAATAACTACCATGATGATTTTCTTTGTCACAGGCTGGGATTGGGGGAGATTCCCTTTCCCAGCAGGATTCTTGTACCCAAGGAAGACTACAGGTGGGCAGACTCTAAGCTTTGGCGGGAAATGAAGGAAATATGTGAGCATTACCGCAGGATACCCAAGCTTCCTATCCTCCTCCCCCTGGGCAATTATAGACAGATTGGGCTGATTGGGGAAAGCCGGAAAGACCTGGTGGACCTGATCAGTATTCTGGCCATGCAGATTGCCGCAGGGAATTGTTATTCAGAAGTTAAGTTGGCGCTCTTTTATGATATGAGTAGGGAGGATGAAGCAGACAGACTGGATTTCTTCCGATGGCTGCCCCACCTTTGGGACCAGGGCCTGAAGAGGAGATATCTTGCGGGGAACAAGGAGGAGGCCAGGGAGCTGGCCTATGAGCTTAGTCAGATTTTTAAGAACCGGGCAGGTCATGGAGAGGGGAGACAGGAGGGCAGACCGGTTTCCGGTCAGGCCCCTATCCCATATTATATCCTTTTTATCCTGGAACCGGATTACCTGGAGGGGGAGATGCTTGGTCATTATATTTTTGAGGAGCCGGCAAATCTGGGGCTGACAGTCCTGTGGTGCGTAGATGAGAGGGAGAAGATTCCCAATTCCTGCAGGATGATTGTAGAGAAAACAGAACCTTTCTGGGGCATGTACGATGTGACGGGAGCCTGCCAGGAAAAGGTGAAGATTGATTACGATCAGGTCGACCGGAAAAAATGCTCCCGGTTTGCCAGAAGATTGACGAGAATGTATGTATCGGAGAATCTCACAGGAGCCGACATCCCCACCAGGGTCTCCTTCTTTGCTCTTTTTGGTGTGGAGAAGGCGGCGGAACTTCAGGTTAGTGACCGCTGGGACCATAACCGGGCCTCAGAGAGTATGAGGGCCGCCATCGGTCTTAAAACAGGGGGACAATTGGTATATTTGGATCTTCATGAAAACTATTATGGTCCACATGGCCTGGTTGCCGGTACTACCGGTTCAGGAAAAAGTGAGATGCTGCAGACTTATATCTTGTCTATGGCTTTAAATTACAGCCCCCAGGAGGTGAATTTTTTCCTGATTGATTACAAGGGTGGAGGCATGGCTGGTTTATTCAAAGACCTGCCTCACCTTTGTGGATCGATATCTAATCTGTCCGGGTCTCTGATCTCCCGGGCCCTGGTTTCCATAAAAAGCGAGAATCTGAGGAGGCAGAAGCTTTTCTCCCAGGAAGGGGTGAATCATATCAACAGCTACTCAAAGCTTTTTTATGAGGGTTGTGTGGAAGCTCCTCTGCCCCACCTGATTATCATCATTGATGAATTTGCCGAGCTGAAAAAGGAAGAGCCGGAATTTATGAAAGAGTTAATCAGTGTGGCCCAGGTAGGAAGGAGCCTGGGAGTCCATTTGATTCTGGCGACGCAGAAGCCAGCCGGGACAGTCAGTGATAATATTTGGAGTAATTCGAGATTCAGGATTTGTCTTAAGGTTCAGGACAGGCAGGATAGTATGGAAATGATTCACAGAGTTGACGCTGCCAGCATCACCCAGACCGGCAGGGGTTACCTGCAGGTAGGCAATGACGAGCTGTTCGAACTTTTTCAATCTGGCTGGAGCGGGGCTCCTGAAGAAGACAGCCAGGCAGACCCTGTCAGGCTGATCGGTAACAATGGGATGGCCCTTTCTCTTTCTGCCGGCCAGGGAAGGTCCGAGGAAATCGACAGAAAGGAAAACGGGGCAAGTTGTGGCAGGAAAGATAGGAAGGAACCGGTGCCAAAACGGCAGCGGACCCAGTTGGAAGCAGTGTTGGAACTGGTTCATGCCAATTGGGTGGAAAGACCAGGTTATCCGGTCCGGTCCCTCTGGATGGAACCCCTGCCTTCCAGTCTGTCTCTTGATGACCTGATAAGGGAAGACCTGGGAACTAAACCGCCACAGGACCAGGAGCCGGGTCTTGAAACTGTGGCCGGTATCCTGATTGGCCTTATGGATGATCCAGAAAATCAAAGGAGGGAGGTTCTGACTATCAATCCGGAGGAATGTGGCCATCTGTTACTTTGTGGATCCAGTCTGTCAGGAAAGAGTATACTCTTGCAAACCTTCCTTTTTTCCATGATGAAGGCTTTTGCTCCGGTTCAGATGCAGGCCTATGTTCTCGATTATGGAGGGGGAGCTCTTCAGTGTTTCCTGGACCTGCCTCATTTGGGTGGCCTGGCCAAGGCAGAGGAAAAGGAGAAGACAAGGCGGATTCTGGAGTGGTTTCTGTCAGAGCTTGACCGCCGTCAGGCCCTGCTGCAGGGAGGGAATTACCGGCAGTACCGGGACGAAAAAGGACGATTGCTGCCAGTGGTTTTTCTTTTGATTGACAGTTATGGAGATTTCCAGGACAAGACTGGTCAGGCTTATGAGAAGTATATCTGGAGGATCCTCAAAGAAGGGGAGAACTGTGGCCTTCTACTCTTTGTTTCAGCAAGGGAGCTATCCGGGGCAGAGCTGCCTCCGGCCATGGCCGGTTATTTCCGGACCAGGATGTGTCTGTCCATGAAGGAAATGTTTGGCTATATGGAGGTTTTAGGTTGTATAAGCCTTCCTGTGATGCCTGAAACGGGAATCGGTGGGAGAGGAATAACCTTTTTGGGAAAAAGAATCCTGGAGTTCCAGACTGCCCTTTGCCTAAATGAGGCGAATGATTTTGAGAGAAAGCAGCTTATTTGTGACCAGGTAAAGGCACTGGCAGGAAGCTATAACGGCCCCATGCCGGACCGGGTCCGCTGTGTACCGGACCCCTTGACCTGGGACGACTTCCAGGAAGAACTTTCTGCCTGCCGGGATCAGGAAGGCAGGGAGGGAGGCCCCTGGATCTACCCTGGCTATGACGACCGGACCGCCAGACTCTACGGTCTGGATTTGTCCGGGCTTTACTGTATATCCCTGACTGGAAGTGAAAAAGGTCGTCTTAATATGATGCGGATCTTCCTGGAGGTCCTGAAGGATTCCGGAAAGATGCAGCTGATACTTTTGGACCTGGACAGATGTTTAGTCCGATACAAGGAAGCAGATGCTGTTAAGGCCTATGGGCAGACTGAGGAAGACCTGCTCCTGATTTTTGAAGAATTGACGGAACTTTTCCAACAAAGGAGATCCGGATTTGAGAGATGTAGGGAGGATGATTACTATATTTTCATTATCACAGGTTTTTTGAGGCTTATGGAGATGGCCTACCAGGGGGAGACCGGCATGGACGGGTTTTTGGAAAATATCTGGGAAAAAGGTCGGGGCAGAGGCATCGTTTTTCTTGGCCTGCTGGACCCTGCCCAGACAAATAGCCTGGAAATCTACCGGGCATTTAAAATATTTACAGGTCAGGGTCCTGTTTTGGCATCGGGGGGATCATTGATGGATCTGAGCCTGTGCCCCAGTGGAAGCCTGTCCTACGACGAGCAGCTAAAGCCTATGGAAAAGAAAGAAGGTTATGTATTTTCTGGAGAAAATGATATCACTAAAATAATTGTTCCTGAAGTAGAGGAGACTTGATTATCCAGGAGGTGGATAAACAATGATTCATATTGATCTTTGGCTGCCCACGATCAACAGAAAAGTGGAATGCTTTTGTGATGAACAGCTGGAAATATCTGTTTTCATGAAGGAGATCCTGGGTCTTTTACCGTCAGCCCGGACAGCCTGCCTGGCTGGTACAGGACTGGCCGGTACAGGACCTGGGGAAGAAACAGAGGAGGCCCATAAAGGTCTCTGTCTTTGTGACCTGACCACAGGAAGCCTATTGGAAAAAGGGCTTAGCCTGAGTCAGAATGCAGTTTACTCCGGCCACAGGCTCATGCTGCTTTGATGGAAAGCAGGTGTAGTGATGCTTAAAACCGGGGATCTTCTGGAGGGAAAGTACCGTATTCTGGAATTGGCCGGTCAGGGAGGCATGAGTAATGTTTACCGGGCAGTGCATGAAAAGTTGCAGAAGGAATGGGCAGTAAAGGAAATCCGCAGGGAAAACTGTGAGAATTTCGTTCTCTTTCGCAAAAGACTCATTGCGGAGGCAGACATTTTAAAAAAGCTGAGACATCCCGGTCTGCCGGCTATTGTTGATATCGTTGAAGAAGAAGACTCCATCTATATCATCATGGATTATATTCATGGCAGGACCTTAAAAGATCTTGTCCTGGAGGAGGGGACCTTATCCGAAAAGGAGACGACAGATATTATAATCCAGGTCTGCCAGGTGCTTGAGTATCTGCATTCCCAGGATCCACCTGTCATTTACAGGGATCTAAAGCCTTCTAATCTAATGATGGAGGATGGCAGGGTAAAGCTAATTGATTTTGGTACGGCAAGAGAATACAGTTATGGAAAAAACGATGGGGATACGGTCAGATTGGGAACCCGGGGCTATGCGGCTCCTGAGCAGTATGGCGGCAGGGGACAAACCGACGCCAGGACGGATATCTATTGTCTGGGAGTCACAGGTTTTTTCCTGCTGACGGGAAAGAGCCCCGACCGGCCCCCTTACCGGTTATGTCCTGTAAGAAAAATCAATCCCTGGCTCTCGGAGGGGATAGAAGAGATTATTTTGCACTGCGTGGAGGATGATCCGGACAAAAGGTTCCAAACCTGCCGGGATATCATAGGGGCCTTGGACCATGTGCAGGAGTTTGGCTGTGAATACAGGAGAAAGGAGAGAAGGAAAATTGAAAGCTTCCTCTTTTTGCTTGTGCTGAGTCTTTTATCAGGAATCAGCTGGAGGCTTTTTGCCGGCCAGGCTCTAGAGGAAAAAAGGCAGATAATCAGGAAATATGTTGAAAGAGCGGAGAGAACCGTGGACGGGGAAAAGGCGGAAGCCTATTGGCTTGAGACCTTGCGCTTTGCTCCGGATAGCCGGTATGTCTATAGGAGACTTCTGTCCTTTTATGCGGATACGAATCATTTTAATCTGGATGATGCCGCTAGGCTGATGAACATACTGGAACTACAAGTCAGGGGTATGCCAGCCATAGAGTATTTCCGCAAAAAGGATCCGGCAGGAGGAGCAGAACTTAATTACCAGATTGGACTGGCATTTTTCTATGATATGGGAGGTGTCAGAGGGAAAAGAGAGGCGGAAAGCTGGTTTCGCCAGGCCCGTGAAATGGGAAGTCTGCTCAAAAAGGATAAGGGAACCAGGGCGGGAAGTTACGAGAACATCTGCCGCTGCTACAGGACCTTTCTTGTGGATGGGGCTGACCGCAGCGGGGAAAAGAAGGCAGAGGGCTATCCGGATTTCTTTCTTGCTCTCCAGGAGTTGAATCATTTTAAAGTGGATAAAGGGAGCCGGGAATCTGACGTGGCCGCTGCCTACATGATCTCTCTGGAGGTCAGTATGGATATCCGGACTTACGCGGAGGAATTTATCCTCCAGGGGGGCATTGAGCCGGAAGCCCTGCGCCAGGAACTGAAATTAATAGGGAGCAGGACTACAAAAGGGTTAGAAGGGAGAATTCTCCTTCTTCAAAAATACAAAAGCAACAGGGAGATTTCCGCATTGCAGGAGATCCTCGATGATGCATCGGAAAGAATTGATTTGATTGAAGAGAGGAGTGGCCTGAACAATGATTAATTATGTGGGCAGCACTATGGAGACAGCCTATGAAGATATGCAGAGCATATCCCTTGCTTTTGGCTTGCTGGCCCTGCTGTTTCTGGCAACGGCTGCAGCCTGCTTTTTTATAAATAAGGTATACCACTCTGTAAATATAAGTCTGTATTTCCTCGGACAAAGAGGGAGAGGAAAAAAAAGATCTGACAGGGAAGGCGGATGGCAGGACAAGAGTAAAAAGAGGCCTGGCTGGAGGAAAAGCAGAAAGGTTTTTTATGTATTTGGCCTGCTGGTCCTTGCAGCGGTCAGCTGGCAGGGGAGACAGGCCCGGGGGGCACAAAGATTTCCAGGACCGGTTCTTGCCGGACCTATGACTAGTGCAGGCTGGGAAGCAGGAAATACGGAACTGGCAGGGGATGAAAGCATGAAAGAGGAGACCCTGGCTGAGACTCAGGAGGAAGAAAACGGGGAAGTTGAGAACCCGGGAGGAGTGGCCACAACTGAGACGGCCAGGGGCGGGGAGGAAATGAATAAGGAAGCTGCGGAAGAGGAATCCGGGCAGGTGGAGTCCAAGGACCAGGCGGAAGCCAGTCCGGAGGCTTGGGATATCCCGCTTCTATATCTGCAGACGAGACCGGAACTTATAAAAAGTGAGGATGGAAACAGGCTTGTCCTGGCAGACAGCCGGGGAGGAGTCATGAGAATTATTCTTGCCGAGACGAATTATCTGTCCGATTCCATGGAGGAGAAAGGGAATCTCTATGTCAATGTTGATGAAGGGGGACGCCGGTCTGTCTTAACCTATAACTGGAAGAATATGGTTTCTGCCGGGGAGGGCCTGTGGGCCATGGACATACCTCTAAAAGGAGAGGAAAATAAAGAGTTGGGCTATCAGATTATCTTTGAGTACCAGAACAGTAAGGGACAGTCCTTGCGGGCAGGTGACAGGAAGTTAGAAGCTTTTGGGAGTCTTGAAAAGGGACGGTTTGAGAGTTGCTGGTTTGTCGTCGATGCCGTCCCACCCCAGATGGAAGAGGAATTTAGTCTTGCCAGTCCTGGACATACACAGCCAGATGATGGGAGCATTATAGCCCTTTCAGACAGTGTAACGGGCAGAATAGAGATCAGGGACAGGGGGCTGGACAGGTCAAAAATAGTGGTCAAGGCCCATCCGCTAGACATAGTGGCCAGAAAGTCGGCCGGGTCCAGCGAGCAGCTCCTTCCTGACGGTAATGTAGATATTCCGGTATTTACTCTGGACCGGCAGGGGGACAGTACGGTAGTTGAAGCGGGATTTCAGGAAGAAGGAAGATGGCAGCTGTATCTTTCCTGCGCCGATTTGGCCGGGAATCCGGGCAGGACAGGCACAGGAGATGTCTGGGCTGTGAGTAAGGAATTTATTATTGACCATACGGCTCCCTCACTTAAAATATCTTATAGTCCTGAGGTATTGATCCGGAGAAACAGGGTTTGTCCTGAAGATGTGGATGCCCAGGCCGGAGGGCAGCTTGCCAGGGTGAATGTGAAGGATTGTCAGCTCATGTTTTCCGGCCGGCAGGAGATCTGGCTCTGGATTCATGAAGATTATTTTAAGGGGGAAGATGTCAGGATTAGTCTTATCAAGGAAACCTGGGATAGACAGCAGGAAAAGGAGAAAGATCAAAATACTGCAGTTAAAGAGGGAAGCTGGCTTCAGGAACTGGTCAGCAAACCTGAGGAATATATGGCCATGACAGATTGGGAGAAGGTGGAGGAAGGAAGCTGGCTGGCCAGGATCTGTTTGAAAAAGGAGGGAAATTACCGCCTCCGGATCTCTTATGAGGACCTGGGAGGCAGGGAACTAAGTCCGGATAATTCCGGGACAGAGAACTGTGCTTTATTTATGGGAGAAGAAGGTTATCTGGGTCCTTTGATTACAGTTGACCGGTCTGATCCGGCCATTCTTTCTGTCCGCTGTGAATCAGACCAGGGGCCGGCAAATTCCGGAGTAAGTGGGGATAACTGTCTGTTTACAGACAGGCCTGCCATTATTTTACGTGTAGCAGATGAAAATTTTTGTGCCGGCCGGCTGCTGGTCAGGGACCAGATCTCCTATGCTGACGGGAGAGAGGAAGAAGACCCTGGGATAGGATCTGCCTCTGGTAAGGACTCGGGCATAAAGTGGAAAAGGCTGCAGAAGGAGGAAGGCTATGTCTATGAAAGTTCCATCCCCATCACAAAAGAAGGGATGCATAAGTTGTCTTTTGTCTACACCGATGCTGCGGGCCATAGCTCGGAAAAGAAAGAGCTCAGGCTGACCTATGACTGTCAGGGACCGGTAGTTGACTATGCCAGGGTGACCATTCAGGAGGGAAAGATGGTTGATATCAGGCAGGAAGAGGCGGAGAGCCTGTTTTTAGACCAGGGGGTCCGGATCAAAGTAAGGGTCAGAGACTCTGTCAGTGGGGTGGAAAGTATTTTCTACCGTTTCTCCGGCCGCTACTGTGACGACCAGGGGAGGGAATACTCCGGGACCTCTGAATATAAAAAGCTGGCCCCTGAAAGCAGTCAGGAAGGTCCGACAGCCGACTGGACCTTCTGGCTGGAGCCGGAGACTGAGAACTTTATAGGAAGGCTTGACTTGTATACTATGGATGCTGCCGGCAATAGCAGCCCTTTAATCAGAAGCAGGGAAATAGCCGGGGAGACTGACTGGCTCCATGAAAGCAGGAGTCACATTGACTGGGAGCTTTCAGAAGCGGCCCATGTCAGTGAGGATGATAGAATCATGTACTTCAGGAAAAGCGCAAAAGTGAAGGTCCGGTTCAGGGACGACTGGTCAGGAATCAAAGCATGGACCATCCTGGCCTCTGATAAAGACCTGACCTTGAAGGAGATTCTTGCCGGCTGCACGGACCTGGGCACGGACAAGGGCGAAGAAAAAAGAGCCAGAAGCCTGGAAAGGGACCTGTCGCTTAATGGGGAGGAGTATGGAGACAGTTCCGCGGATAGACCTCTGACCCTCTATGCTGCCTTTATTGATTATGCCGGTCATTATAAGCTTGATATTTATGATGATTACAGGCTTGTCATGGATCAGAAAAAGCCTTCGGTCCAGGTGGAATATGATTTGCGGGGGGACGGACCTTATGGCAGCTACTTTAACAAAAGCCGGACAGCGACGGTCACCGTCTCGGATCTTAATTTCAATCCTGAATCAGTGAAATGGTATATTGGCGGCCCCGCCGGGGGCTGGAAGACCGGTTCCTGGACCAGAAAAGGGGATTTGAACACCTGCATGGTTTCCTTTAACAGGGACGGAGGCGGATATAGCCTGGCCCTTGAAGGGAGTGATTATTCCGGGAATAGTTTCTCCTGGGACAAGGACCAGAGTTTTGTCATTGACCAGACGGCTCCTGTGATTACTGTAATTATGCAGGGCCGGAAAGGGGCCGGCTATCAAAAGTATTATCCCAAAAGCCAAAGGTTTCTGGTCCGGATAAAGGAGGAAAATCTGAGGGATACCGATCTGATTATCACAAACAAGACTGAAAACAGGGACCCGGCTGCCGGGGAGGTCAGTCTCTTGAGGGAGCCTTTGCAAAAGGGGCAGGGATATTACTATGCCTGGCTTACAGTCAGTGATGACGGAAGCTATTCCCCTGAGATTTCCTGCAGGGATATGGCAGGAAATAAAGCAGCAGTCGTCTCCATGGAGGAATTTATCATAGATAAAACGGCGCCAATTCTGGATTTTAAGGGGATCCGGGAAGGGGAAACTTTTTCCGGACCAGTGGCCTGTAAAATCAGCTGCCAGGACCAGAACCTGGACATGGAGTCTGTGGAGATTCAAGTAGTCTCCTTGTCCGGTAAACCGGTAGAAGATGGAAGACTGGCTCCAGAGATGGTCCTTTCCTATAGGGGAGACCAGGTCTGTGGGCTTGAGGAAAGCCTGAATGATTCCCGGGGCGGACAGCTGGAGGATGGAATCTACAGAATCAATGTGAGGGGAGAAGACCTGGCGGGCAACCCCATCAGGGGCAGGACGAGTCTTAATTTCAGGGTCAACCGCAAGGGAGCGGCTTACCTGCTGGATAGGGATCTTAAGGCCAGGCTGGAAGATGGATATCTTCTGGGAACCGGCCAGCTTCGCATTCTGGAATACAGTGTTAATCCAACCCTGACCCAGATCAAATTAATCAGGGAAAACCAGGACCAGTATGAACTGGAGACAGAAGACTATCAGCTAAAGAATGAACTTGTAGGAGAGGGAGCCGGTCCATGGTCCGGCTGGTATAAAAAGACGATCTGCCTTCCGGGCCAGTTATTTAACAGGGATGGGACCTATAGAATATTAATCAAGACCAGGGCTCTGGATGAAAATAGCCGGGGAAGAATTGTTATCAATCAGACGGATAATGAGATCAAGGGACAGGAACTTGCCTTTAAAGTGGACAGGACTCCTCCCCAGGTTCACCTGGGAGGACTGGACAGAGAGATCTATGAGGAGAAGGAGCATAGTTTCAGGCTGACTGTCATGGATAATATAGCCTTTGACAGGCTGGAATTATCCATCGAGAGGGGGATATTCAAAAAGAAAAAAGACCTGCTGCTAATCAGACCTGGTGACCTTGATGACATGAACAGTATCCTTCTTACCCTAAAGGCTTACGGTGGGTATCAGAGAATTCACTATAAGGCCTGGGACAGGGCCGGTAACGTGATTGATTCTGACAGCTGTGGTGACAGCAGAAACTGCCTGGTGGCAGGAATTTCCGATAAGCCTGACCAGTCTGCCGGCCTTGCCGGAAGTAGCAAGAGCCAGGGCCGCCAGACCGGTGAAGTCCCTGGGAACTTTTCTGAAAAAGAGAAAGGAAAGAGAATGACTTTCTTCCCTGCCTTATTTGCCGGGCTCTTTGCCTTGCTGTTTATGACCGGGACTGGCAAACTAATAAAGGACTGGAGAAAAATGAATGGCATCGGCCTGGATATGGGCCCGGGCCGGTCAGACCAGGAAGACTATGAGACAGGGTGGACTTTTGGGGACAAAGATACTGAAGCTGGGGAAAGCGGAGACAGGAGCAAACGGGACAGAGTCACTGAGATTAGAGGCAGAGAGGACAAAAGCAAGCGGGACAGAGTAACTGTGGCTGGAGAAAGCGGGGGCATAAGAAAGCGGGATAAAGACACTGAGGGTAGGAATCCGGAAGGTAGGGAGACCGAGATAATGAACTGAAGCCAGAATAGGCTCAGCCGGAGATAATTGCTTGTTTTGGCCTGGGAAGACCTGCCGGTTGCCGGTTTAGGATGGATTTAGACTGGAAGCCTTTCTTTTGATATGATACTATAAACAATATATCTGCTGGAGGGGCGGCCAAAATATGAATTTACAGGTTGGAGAAATAATCAAGATGAAAAAGAAGCATCCCTGTGGGGCCAATGAGTGGGAGATTCTCCGCATAGGAATGGACTTCCGGCTCAGGTGCGCAGGATGTGGCAGGGAGGTTATGGTTCCCCGCAAGCTTGTGGAGAAAAGCTTCAAGGGCTACCTGAAAAAAGAATCTGAAAATATTTAATTTGAAACTTGTTTTTATCAAGGCTCTGTGATAGAATAAGCAACTGTGATGCTTTATAATCCTTGTTCTTCCGGGAGGAAGAGCCATTAAAGTCCAAAAGGAGGTGCAGATGACCATGAATAAGTACGAATTAGCTTTGGTTATTAATGCAAAACTCGAAGATGACGCTAGAGCTGATGCCGTCGAAAAAGTGAAAGAGCTCATTGAGAGATATGGCGGCACGATTACTGACGTTGATGAATGGGGTAAGAAGAGATTAGCTTACGAGATTCAGAAGATGAGAGAAGGATATTACTACTTCATCCACTTCGACGCTGCCAGTGATTGCCCGGCTGAGATCGAACGTCGTGTTCGTATCATGGAGCCAGTCATCAGGTATTTATGTGTTAAGCAGGATGCATAACGCGTAACGAAGAGGAGGATTTCAATGAATAAAGTAATTTTGATGGGACGTCTTACAAGGAACCCCAACATTTCCTATTCTCAGGGTGAGAATGCGACGTGCGTAGCAAGATATACTTTAGCAGTTGATCGTAGATTCCGGAGAGAAGGCGGCCAGGATGCCGACTTTATCAGCTGTGTTGCTTTTGGCAGACAGGGAGAGTTCGCTGAAAAGTATCTGAAGCAGGGTACGAAGATCGCTATCACCGGAAGAATTCAGACAGGCAGTTATGTAAACCGTGAAGGCGTTAAGGTGTACACGACAGATGTTGTGGTAGAAGATCAGGAGTTTGCCGAGAGTAAGGCAGCCGCAGCTAATAATGCAGGCTTCCAGTCCGGCTATCAGGCTCCGTCCTACAAAGAAGCACCCAAGCCGGCACCGGCCCAGCCCAATCCGGCTAATGCCAGCGGCGCACCGGATGGTTTTATGACAATTCCTGAAGGAATTGATGAAGAACTGCCTTTCATTTAAGATGAATGTACTTAGGAGGTAATATCAATGGCATACGGCAGAGATCGCGGCGATTCTCCAATGAGAAGAAGAGGCGGCCGCAGAAGAAGAAAAGTCTGCGTATTCTGTACAGACCAGAATGCGGTTATCGATTATAAGGATACTAACAGATTAAAAAGATATGTTTCTGAGAGAGGAAAGATCCTTCCCCGCAGAATCACAGGTAACTGTGCTAAGCATCAGAGAGCTCTTACTGTAGCAGTTAAGAGAGCAAGACATATCTCTTTAATGCCTTATACAGTAGAATAGTATTTTATAATGATTTTATGCCATGGCGGCTTTGTGTTGCCATGGCTATCTTTTTATCAGCCAGGCTTTTAGGCCTGGGTCAGGGAAAAGAGACCAACTGATAAAGAGACTGGTGCCGGCAGGTAAGCAGACAGAGGAAAGGAAGCAGGACCGATTAGGAAGCCGGTGCGGCAGGGAATCAATACGGCAGGGAATCTGGCTTAAAAGGAGCGGGCAACGATCAGGAAATCAATGCGGCAGGGAATCTGACAGCCCTAGAAAAGCGGGCAGGAAGAGGGAGATTTGAAATATGGCAAAGAAGCAGGGCGAATACAGGAGGATAGATCATCCCATTCCTCCGCTCTATGATGAGAATTCTAAAATATTGATATTGGGTAGCTTTCCCTCTGTCAAGTCCAGGGAGACGGCCTTCTTTTACGGGCATCCCCAGAACCGGTTCTGGTCCGTTCTTGCAGGAGTTCTATCCCAGGAGGTTCCGGTGACTATTGAGGAGAAGAGGGATTTTCTCCATTTTAATCATATTGCGGTATGGGATGTGATTGGTAGTTGTGATATCATCGGTTCATCGGACAGCAGTATCAGAAATGTGGAGCCCAATGATATTTCCCTTATCCTGGACAGGGCAGATATCCGGCAGATTTATTGTAATGGGGCCAAATCCCATGAGTATTTCTGCAGGTATCAGGAGAAGCGGTCCGGTAGAAGTGCCTTGAGGCTTCCTTCCACCAGCCCGGCCAATGCAGCATTTTCCCGGGAACGGTTGATAGACCAGTGGAAGCAGATCTGCGGACCTCTGCAGACCGCGGCGCCGGGAATTGGGCAGGTGCTGCTTGACTGGTATGATTATAATGCCAGAATCCTGCCTTGGAGAAGTCAGCCGACGCCCTACCATGTGTGGGTTTCGGAAATCATGTTGCAGCAGACCAGGGTGGAGGCGGTGAAGGCCTATTATGAGCGATGGATGGAGATGCTTCCGGACACCAGGGCTCTGGCTGCGGTTCCGGACCAGATGCTGATGAAGCTGTGGGAAGGCCTGGGTTATTATAACCGGGCCAGAAATTTAAAAAAGGCAGCCCAGATAGTTGTGGATAAATATGAGGGAGACCTGCCCTCGGACCCGGATGCATTAAGAGAGCTTCCGGGAATTGGTGAATACACCTCAGGAGCGATCGCTTCCATAGCCTTCGGACTGCCTGTGCCGGCTTTAGACGGGAATGGGCTGCGGATATTTGCCCGCCTCCTGACTCTTGAGGAGGATATCCGGAAAACGAGTTGCAAAAGAAAAATCAGGCAAGAGATTGAAAGGATTCTTCCCAGGGACAGGGCGGGAGATTTCAACCAGGCTCTCATGGACCTGGGATCGTCAGTATGTCTTCCCAATGGACAGCCCCTTTGTGACCAGTGCCCCTGGGAGGCAGTCTGTCAGGCCAGGAGCCAGGGAAGGCAGGAGGAATATCCCAGGAAGCAGCAGAAGAAAAAGAGGAGGATCGATCATCTTACGGTATTTTTTATTGAAACCGAAAAAGGGATCGTACTTCATAAAAGGCCGGACAGGGGATTACTTTCAGGCCTTTGGGAATTACCTAATATTCTGGGAGAACTGGGGCCTGACGGGGCCCAGGACTGGCTGATGGATCAGGTCAGGCCGGGAGAGGAGGAAGCCTCAGAGATAGCGCTCCAATCCCTGGGAAAGGCCAAGCATATTTTTAGCCATGTGGAATGGCGCATGATGGGCTACCATGTCAGAATGAAGGAGCTGCCGGAGAGACTTTTGCAGGAGAAGAAATGGGTTCTGGTGACGGCGCAGGAATTTAAAAATGATTATGCCGTACCCACAGCTTTTGAGAAATATAAGTTATAGACCAGGAAAGTTACAGGACAGGAAAGCTATAGACCAGGAAAGTTATAGAATGGGAAAGCTGTAGACCAGGGAAGACAAAAACCAGGAAAACTATAGACCAGGGAAACTATAGACCATGAAAGACATAGACCAGGGAGCTATAAACCAGGGAAGGGAGATAGATATGAGATTTCGGCCTTGTATCGATATACATAATGGAAAAGTTAAACAGATTGTGGGAGGGAGTCTCCTGGACCAGGGAGATTATGCCAGGGATAATTATGTTTCAGAGAAGGATGGGGATTATTATGCCAGGCTTTACAGGGACGCCGGACTGAAGGGAGGCCATATCATATTGCTGAATCCGGCCGGCAGTCCCTATTACCAGGAAGATGTGCGGCAGGCCGGTCTGGCTTTGGAGGCTTTTCCGGGAGGATTGCAGGTCGGCGGCGGTATGAATGCCGAGAACGCGGGAGCCTTTCTTGACAGGGGGGCATCCCACATCATTGTGACTTCCTATGTTTTCAAGGGTGGGAAGATTCATTATGAGAATCTCGGTAAGATGAAGAAGGCTGTCGGAAAAGACAGGCTGGTTCTGGATTTGAGTTGCCGTAAAAAGGGGGATGATTACTATATTGTGACAGACCGCTGGCAGAAATTCACTTCAGAAAAGCTCACGGAAAAGCTGCTTGATCATTTGTCAGATTACTGTGCGGAATTTCTAGTCCATGCTGTGGATGTTGAGGGCAAGGCAGCAGGAATAGAGGAAGAAGTGGCAAGGCTGTTGGGACAGGTCCGGGATATGCCGGTAACCTATGCCGGCGGCGTGGGCAGTCTGGAGGATCTGAGGACCCTGAAGAAGCTTGGCCGCGGCAAGGTGGATGTTACTATCGGCAGCGCCCTGGACCTTTTTGGGGGCAGTCTGAAGTTTGAAGAGGTACTGGCCCTTATTAACAGTCAGGACCAGTGAAGTCTGTAGGAGACATGGGGTTTAAGAATCATCGTCAGCCAAGTTCCTGGTCCTTGAAGGGTCTGAGTAAAAACTGTAGGAGACATGGGCTTAAAAAGTGATAGTCAGCCAGGCTTCTGGTCCTTGAAGGGTCTGAGTAAAGTCTATAGAAGGCAGGGGCTTAAGCATGATCTGCCCTTTCATCTTAATGATTAATGTCAGCCTTGGATAGGGCGACGGTGATTCCCTTATATTTTGCCTTGTCCCGCAGGATTTCTCCCCTGCCTGAAGCTAAGTAGGAACTGGCGGTGGATACGGAGAGAACTCCGGTGTTGGCCGCGACAAAATCAGAGGTGGCGATGCCCAGGGAGGATATATCCAGATTCTCAATATCTTCCGTGGCAATGATTGTGACCGGCAGATTCAGGTGGCTGGCGGTGCTTATGATACCAGCTTCGTTGGCTTTTAGAGGAATAGTACTGATGCATCTCAGGGAGAGGGGGGAAAGCCCCTCTTCTTTTAATGTCTGCAGTAAAGCGGCCTCTATGGCGGCACCGTCCATATTTCTTTTACAGCCGATCCCGGCGCAGATGGTCCGGGGTCTGAGGTAGAGAACAGGCTGGCCCTGGTCATCGGGCAGGCGGAACCCCTCATCGATTACAACGATGGGACAGACATCAGTTTTTTCCTGACAGCCAGCGGAATTCTTCTCCTGACAGCCAGCGGAAAGGGGCTGAAGGATCAGGGGCTGGCCCTGGAAGTCTTCAAATTGGTAATCGGTGATAACGCGGACCTTTCTGCCTTCTAAGAGGGCTCCGCTGATTTTTTTCAGCTGGCCGATATTTTCTATTGCCATATTATGGGCTTTGGCAAAGGAATCGAAGGAGATGATGCCGGCCACATCTGTAGCAGTGGTGATGACAGGGTCTCCCCCAGAGAGCCAGGCCATCTCCCTGGCCAGGTCGTTGGCCCCGCCCAGGTGACCGGAAAGTAAGCTTATGGCATGGCGGCCGTCCTGGTCTAGGACTACCACGGCCGGGTCGCTGGTTTTGTGGACGATCAGGGGCGCCAGGATCCGGACGACAATTCCTGTGGCCATGATGCAGACCAGATTGTCGTATCTGGAAAATGCTTCTCTCAGATTATCTTTAAATTGTTTTTTCCCATAGAGGTCTCCCGGGTGGCCGGCAGACAGTCTGGCGGCAAGTTTCTCACCCTGGGGAGTCAGGTAAAAATAGGCTGTATTCATGGATAGATTTACTCCTTATCACTCTTGTTTTTCCCAATTATAACACAGGAGCTGGTGACTGGACATCATGGATGGAAGAATAAAAATATGGAAAAAGATGTCCTGAAAGATGCCTAGCAATATTCCCTGACAGATCCCAGACAGGAAGTTTTGGATACTAGGTAATATAATGTGGATGGCAGGGAGGAGAAAAAACAAAATATTACAAGGAAATAATTGTGATTCTTGCGATTCATTACGGTAAGTTCCATTTCACAGGGGATTAAACTATGTTAAAATGAGGGCGAACGCAAGTAGATAGCAGGTCTGCATGCCGATTTAAATTCTCTTAATTACAAAATACCCCATTTCAGTAGTCACCACGTGCAGTGCATTTTATTGGAATGGGGTTTTTTGTGCAGGATATTTCCGGCATTAGAGGGGAAGAAGCGGGTGAGGGAGCGGGATCAGCCTGGGGGAACAGGTTGAAGGCCACCCCCGCAACAGGCCAATAGCCTGTATCGTTGATAAGCGGGCAGTCTGTGTCTGCGATGGGCCGGCAGGCTGCTCTTTGGCCGGGCGGGGACCTTACATTTACAATAAACCAGGATGGATATAAATAAATCAGGATGAATATTGCCGCCATAAAACAGGCAGCCTGCTGACAGCCTCCCCTCACATTTGCCCGAAAAGCGGGAGTTCAGATGGACGCAGAACAAAATAGTATTATTCGAGACAAAATATTGCATTTTGTCTGCTAATATTTACTAGGGTACTGATGGGAATTATTCCTTTAGTGAAATTGCTTTTCATGTTATAATAGCCGATAGGTTGTTTTTAATGTGATAAATATTGCAAATTTTTGCAAATAGTAATATTTCGTTCATTGGTATGTGTATATTATTAGATATAGCATGGCAGGAGGTAGAGTAAGTGAAAACTACGAGATCAGAGGAAATGTATAAGATAGCCCTGGAACTGATGCCGGGTGGAGTGAATTCACCGGTGAGGGCTTTTGGGTCTGTAGGGAGGAAACCCCTCTTTATCGACCATGCCAAAGGGGCATATATTTATGACGTGGACGGGAATAAGTACATTGACTATGTATGTTCCTGGGGTCCGGGCATCCTGGGGCATGCCCATCCCGAAGTGATTGAGGCCGTAGTGAAAGCCTGCTTTGACGGCCTGACCTTTGGTGCTCCCACGGGAAAGGAGAACCGGCTGGCCCAGCTGATTAAGGACTGTATTCCATCCATGGAGATGGTCAGAATGGTGAATTCCGGAACTGAGGCAACCATGAGTGCCATCAGGGCGGCCAGAGGCTTTACCGGAAGAGATAAGATTATTAAGTTTAAGGGATGTTACCATGGTCACTCTGACGGACTTCTGGTTCAGGCAGGATCTGCGGCACTCACCCAGTCAGTGCCCGATAGTGCCGGCGTGCCGGCATCTTTTGCCGAGCAGACCCTGGTGGCTCTCTTTAATGACAAAGATTCTGTGAGACAGCTTTTTGAGAATAATAAGGATCAGATAGCAGCCCTGATTGTGGAGCCTGTTGCGGCTAACATGGGCGTGGTACTGCCGGAAGAAGGTTTCCTCCAGTTCCTGCGTGAGATCACGGAAGAGAACGGGACCGTGCTGATCTTTGACGAGGTTATCACAGGCTTCCGTCTGGGTCTGGGCGGAGCCCAGGAATATTATGGCATTAAGCCGGATATGACCGCTCTGGGTAAGATTGTCGGAGGCGGCATGCCCATGGCAGTTTACGGAGGAAGAAGAGACATTATGGAAAAGGTTGCTCCTCTGGGCAAGGTCTACCAGGCAGGTACCCTGTCGGGCAATCCCATCGCCACGACGGCCGGAATCAAGACCCTGGAACTGCTCCGGGATCATCCGGAGATCTATCCCCAGATTGAGGCTAATGCCCGCAAGCTGGCCACAGCATTTGCCAGCAGGGCAGACAAGTACGGTCTGAAGCTTCATATCAACCAGGTGGGATCCCTCATGAGTGCCTTCTTCACTGACCAGGAGGTTAAGGATTACGCCAGCGCCACATCCGCTGACACCAAGGCCTACGCCGATTATTTCGGCTACATGCTGGAGCAGGGCATCTACGTGGCACCAAGCCAGTTTGAGGCTATGTTTATCTCTGCTACCCACTCTGACGCGGATATCGACCGCACTGTTGAAGCCCTGACCAGATAGGCGAGAGACAGGGGAATAATAGGGGAAGTACAGAAGAAAGAATGAAGAAAGCGGTCCCCTCTTCAGGGAAGGCAGGCCGGGGAAGGCAGGCCCAGGAAAGGCAGGCCCAGGGAAGCCGGCCGCATTGGAGACGGAGACTTTATCATAGATGCTTTTTTAATAGGAACCGGATAATCGAGAACTGACATTATAGAGAAAAAAGGAGAAACAAGATGGTACATTTTATCGGAGCCGGCCCCGGGGATCCGGAGCTGCTTACAATTAAGGGCAAGAAACTGATCGATCAGGCGGATGTGATTATTTACGCAGGTTCACTTGTCAATAAAGAGGTCCTGGCAGGGGCAAAGGAAGGGGCTAAGATTTACAACAGCGCTTCCATGACCCTGGAAGAGGTTATCGATGTCATGAAAGAGGCAGACGAGAAGGGTCTGGATGTGGCCAGAGTCCACACCGGAGACCCGGCTGTCTACGGCGCCCACAGGGAGCAGATGGACAGGCTTGACCAGCTGGGTATCGCCCATGAGGTGATTCCCGGAGTCAGTTCTTTTCTGGCAGTGGCAGCGGCCCTGCAGAAAGAGTATACCCTGCCTGGTATCTCCCAGACTGTCATCTTAACCAGGATGGAGGGCAGGACCCCCATGCCGCCCAAGGAGAAACTGCAGGATCTGGCTAAGCACAACTCCACCATGATCATCTTCCTCAGTGTGGGTATGATTGAGGAGCTGTCTGAGACCCTCCGCAAGGAGTACCGGGAGGATACACCGGTGGCTGTGGTTTACAAGGCTTCCTGGGAGGACCAGAAGATCGTCAGAGGTAATCTCATGAATATTGCGGACAAGGTTCATGAGGCAGGCATCACAAAGACAGCCCTTACTGTTGTGGGAGATTTCCTGGGTGATGAGTATGAGCTGTCCAAATTATATGATAAGACATTTACTCACGAATTCCGTAAGGCAAAAGAGTAAGTTTCGTGTCAGATAAAGGAGCTATGAGAAATGAGTATACAGGTTATCAGTGTTAGTCACAAAAACGCGCCCCTGCGGATCCGTGAGCTGTTTGCTTTTACAGAGGACCAGCAGAAACATATGATGGAGGCAGTGACTCAGCATATCGAGACACCGGAGTGTGTTGTTCTTTCCACCTGTAACCGTACGGAGATGTATGTGTATGCTGACTCAGACCGCAGCAGCCGGGTTTTCGGCATCATGGAGGATATCCTGCTGAAGGAAGCCGGGGCCAGCGATGAGGATGTGGGGGATTATTTCCTTTTCTACAATGGAAGGAGAGCCATCGACCACCTCTTTTCCGTGGCCACAGGTCTCGACTCCATGGTAGTGGGGGAGGACCAGATCTTAGGTCAGGTGAAGACGGCCCACAAGATGGCCAGGTCCCTGGGGACTACGGGCGTATATCTCAATACCTTTTTCCGTGACGCTGTCACGGCGGCTAAGAAAGTGAAGACCAAGACTGACCTGTCCAAAACTTCAGTATCCACGGCTACTCTGGCTGTGAAGATCGCAGAGGAAGAGCTGGGCAGTCTCAAAGATAAAAAGGTTATGATTATCGGGGCGACGGGAAGAATCGGAGGGATTGTCCTCATGAATATCCAGTCTCTCGGCCAGGCGGAGATTTATGTTACCACCAGAAATAATAAGATTATCCGTACCAAGCACGGGGATTCTGATTTCATCACCATCGATTACGATGACAGATATGATTATCTCGATGATATGGACGTAGTTATTTCAGCCACAGCCAGTCCCCACTACACCTTAAGCTATATCAAGATGAAGAATGCCATGGTCACACCCAGGAAGAGGGTTTTTGTGGATCTGGCAGTTCCCATGGACATCGATGCCCGCATACAGAATCTTGAGGGCACCAGCTACTACAATATCGATGACTTCACCAGGATTGCTGAGGAGAATAATACCAAAAAGAAAATGGAAGCCAGGGCCGCCTACGGGATCCTGGAGGAATATGAACTTCAGTTTGAGCAGTGGATGGTCTTCCAGCAGTCCCTGCCAATCATGAGGAAGGCCAGGGATAATTTCATGAAAGTAGCAGAAGAAAAGGGTGAGCAGAAAGCCTTTGACCACCTCTTTTTCTGGGTGCGGGAAAATAATAATCCCGATGACCTGGAGGTATTTTTCCGCTGCCTCAACCATTGACAGAAACCGAGCTGAAAAGGCAGGTCTGGAGGGCCGCAACCAGGGCTCCATATGTCTGGACCGGCAGAAAATATAAAGACTGGTCCGGAAGAACAGGAAAGCTGGTCAGGCCGGGTCCTGAAGTCCAGGATTATTGGAACAGTATACAAAAGAAACGGTATACATAAAAAGCAGTATATACAAAGCAGTATATTTTAAGAGGCAGTATATACAAGAACCATATATACAGGATATATAGGAGATTATTAAATGGGTAAATTATATGCAGTGGGCTTCGGCCCCGGTGGATACGATCACATGACAGCCAAGGCCATCGACGTCATTGAGAAGGCGGATATTATTACTGGCTATACCACCTATGTGGAGATGCTCAAAGAGTTCTTCCCGGACAAGGAGTACGTTTCTACTCCCATGACCAAGGAGATGGACCGCTGCCGTATGGCCATCGACCTGGCTGAAGAGGGAAAAACCGTGGCTATGGTCAGCTCCGGCGACAGTGGAATCTATGGTATGGCCGGCATCCTTTTGGAGATTGCCCGTGAGAAGAAATCTGATGTTGAGATTGAGACAGTGCCGGGTGTGACAGCAGCCAGTGCGGCAGCTTCCATTTTGGGTGCACCTCTCATGCACGATTTTACAGTCATCAGCTTAAGCGACCTGATGACACCATACAAACTTATTATGAAGCGTGTAGACTGCGCAGGTCAGGGAGATTTTATCGTCTGCCTCTATAATCCCAAGAGCAAGAAGCGGGCGGATTATGTGGAGAAGGCAGCGGAGATCCTGATGAAATACAGGGATCCCAAGACTCCTGTTGGAGTAGTCCGCCATGCGGGCCGGGCGGAGGAATCCTCCTACCTGACCACCCTTGACGCCGTCAAGGATGCACCAATCGATATGTTCAGCATCGTTATCATCGGCAATTCCAACACCTACGTGTCCGGTGGCAAGATGATCACACCAAGAGGATATCAGGATAAATACGGTTTTGCCACGGAGGATTAATTTCCATGAAAAAGAAGATACGCATCGGTACGAGGAAGAGCATGCTGGCTTTGATTCAGACCGAGCTGGTTAAGACAAAAATAGAGGAAGCATTTCCCGGCCTTGAAGTGGAGATCGCCAAGATTGACACCAAGGGAGACCAGATGCTTGACCGGTCACTGACCTCCTTTGGGGGCAAGGGTGTTTTCACTGCTGAGCTGGAAGAAGAACTACTGTCCGGCAAGGTGGATATCGCTGTTCATAGCGCCAAGGATATGCCTATGGAGTTCCCGGAGGGTCTGGGCATAGGAGCGGTCCTGGACCGGGCTGACGTGAGAGACACCTTCGTCACCACCACAGGAATCAAGCTGGCAGACCTGGCTCCCGGCAGTGTGGTGGGAACCAGCAGCCTGCGAAGAGAACTGCAGGTAAAAGAGATCAACCCCAATGTCCAGATTAAGCTGCTGAGGGGAAATGTCCAGACCAGATTAAGAAAGCTGAGAGAGGGCCAGTACGACGGCATCCTGCTGGCGGCGGCCGGAATTGAGCGGCTGGAATACCAGCAGGAGGAGGGTATCTCCTATGAGTACCTGGATCCTGAAGACTTCCTGCCGGCGGCAGGCCAGGGCATCCTGGCCGTGGAGAGCCGCAAGGATGATGAGGAGATGAAGGAGATCCTTGCTGCCATTCACAGTGAGGAGGCAGCCTGCCTGCTTGAGGCAGAGAGGTCCTTCCTGATCACCATCGGCGGCAGCTGTAACGCGCCGGCGGCAGCCCTCTGTAAGAAGGAAGAAGATGGCTTTTCCATGAGAGCCATGTTTGTGAAGGATGGAGTCCATATCAAGAAGGCGGCCATGAAGGCGGACTTAGAAGGGAAAGAACCCTTCCAGGCAGCCGGAGACCTGGGTAAGGCCATCGCCAGGGAAGTCAGCCAGGGCAAGGTATACCTGGTCGGTGCAGGCCCCGGCGACGAGGATCTTTTTACCAGGAAGGGTCTGAGGGTTCTTCGTCAGGCAGATGTTGTCGTTTATGACAGCCTGGCTTCGGATTCCCTGCTTAATGAGATCCGGGATGACGCTGAGCTGATCTATGCCGGCAAGCGGTCTTCCCATCATCATTTGAAACAATATGAGACCAATGAGCTGCTCATCAAGCTGGCCAGGGAAGGTAAGACGGTGGTTCGTCTCAAGGGAGGCGACCCCTACATCTTCGGCCGGGGCGGTGAGGAAGGCCAGGAACTGCGGGAGGCGGGAGTGGAATTCGAAGTGGTTCCAGGTATCTCTTCCTCCTACGCTGTGGCAGCTTACTGTGGCATCCCCGTGACCCATAGAGATTTCGCATCTTCCTTCCATGTAATTACAGGTCATGAAGGAAGCCATAAAAAGGGAGAAAATGTTCTCCATTATGATACTCTGGCAAAGGAGGAAGGGACCCTTATCTTCCTGATGGGCCTTAAGAACCTGCCAAATATCGTGAAGAACCTGATTGATAACGGCAAGGACCCCAAGACTCCCGTTGGTGTCCTGCAGGAGGGAACTACCGCCAAACAGAAGGTGGCCACCGGTACACTGGAGGATATCGTAGAGATTGTGAAGAGGGAGGGCATCAGAACTCCCGCCATCACGGTGGTCGGCCAGGTAGTTGGACTCAGGAAGGAATTAGATTGGTACGGCGGTCTTCCCTTGTCGGGCAAGAGGATTCTGGTGACAGGAAGCCCCTCCATGGTGGAGAGATTATCTCCCCTCCTCAAGGAAGAGGGAGCAGAAGCCATCTCCTACAGCCTTGTCCGGACCGAGGCGCTCCATACGCCCCAGTTCCATGAGGCCATGGACCAGATCGACAGTTACAGCTGGATCGTATTTACCAGCGCCAATGGGGTCAGCTGCTTCTTTGATGAGATAAAAGAGCTTCGCATGGATATCCGCCGTTTCGGCCATATCCATTTCGCGGCCATCGGGGACGGGACCAGGAGGGCCCTGGAAGACCATGGAATCTACTGTGATTTCGTGCCTACAGCCTTCTCCTCCCAGGACATGGCCAGGAGCCTGGTTCCGGTACTGGATGAGCAGGACAGAGTTCTGCTGCTCAGGGCCGAGGAGGCCAATAAGGTCCTGCCTGAGGCCATTGAGGCAGCTGGTGTGGACTGCACCTGTGTCTCCCTTTACCATACCGTATATGACATGAGGAAGGCGGAGGAACTCAACCGGATGCTGCCGGCTATCGATTATGTGACCTTTGCCAGCTCTTCGGCGGTAAAGGCCTACTGCTCCATGGTGGAGGATCCCTCTGCCATGACGGGTAAATATATCAGTATAGGGCCTGTGACGACAAAAACTGCAGAGAAGCAGGGCCTTAAAGTGGCGGGCACCGCCCAGGTCTACACGGCCAGGGGCATGGTGGAGACCATGATCCAGGATGCCCGGGAAGACAATAAAAGACAGTAACAGGAAGTGAAATAATGAAGACTCAGATCAAGCGATTACTGCTTACAATTGGTTTTATGACCAGGATACCCATCAATGTGGATCTGGGGGAAGTGAAAGATGAAGACATGCACAAGGGTTTCCTTTATTACCCCGTGGTGGGCCTGATTCTGGGCATCCTGTGCATGGGAGTTTTTCTCCTGGTATCCCTGGTGCTGCCGGAGACCTTCGGCATCCTCTTTTCCATGCTGGCCTATCTCTGCCTGACGGGGGCTTTTCATCTGGACGGCCTTTCCGATACGGCGGACGGCATCTATTCCGCCAGGACCAGGGAGAGAATGCTGGAGATTATGAAGGACAGCAGAATCGGTACCAACGGCGGTATCGCCATGTGCTTTGACCTGGCCCTGAAATTTGCCGGGATCTACTATTCGGATATCCGCTGGCTCATGATCCTGCTCATGCCGGTGGTGGGCAAGATGGTTCAGGGGGCCATCGTCTACAAGGCCATCTACCCCAGGAAAACCGGAATCGGCATCTATGTGGGGACGGTGGATTTTCCAACCGTAGCCGGAACAGTCATTTTTGGCCTTATTGCCATGGTGGCAGCCTTTTCCTGGTGGGGTTTGCTGATCTTTGCCGTTCTCTATCTGCTGGCCTATCTTTTCCGGGTATATATTACCGGTAAGATCGGCGGAATTACCGGCGATGTGATGGGAGCAGGCAGTGAGCTGGCCGAGGTGGAGTTTCTGCTTCTGGTTATGATCCTGGTAAAATATGCCGGCATGGAGCCGCTGACTCTGATCCGGCAGGCAGGTCTGCTGTTCTGAGACGGCACCGCCTCTGACGGCCCGGGCTGCTGAGCCGGCCGGGGCCGGAGGATAGATATAAAAGAAAACATCAGGTAACAATTTTAGTGATTAAGGAAGTGGGTATGAGTATATGTTGACTCTCAATGAAGCATTGAAAAAGATTCGCCCCCTCGACGAGGAGGCCATGGAATACACGAGACATCGCTGGAACACCCTGGGTAAACCCCTCCACAGTCTGGGAAGACTGGAGACCATGGTAACCCAGTTTGCCGGCATCTATGGTGATAAGCAGCCAAGGATCGGCAAAAAGGCAGTGATTGTAATGGCAGCGGACAATGGTGTTGTGGCTGAAGGAGTCACTCAGACCGGCCAGGAAGTCACGAAAATTGTTACGGAAAATATGACCAAACATAATGCCACTATCTGCATCATGTCGGGCATGAGCGGGGCTGACGTCTATCCTGTGGATATAGGAATCGCCACCGATTCGGATAATCCCGGGGTAATCCGCCGTAAGGTAAGATACGGAACGGCCAATATGCTCAAAGGTCCGGCCATGAGCCGGGAGGAGGCCATAAAGGCCATAGAAATCGGTATTGACATGGTCAGGGAACTGAAGGATAAGGGTTATAACCTTTTTGCCACCGGCGAGATGGGCATCGGCAACACAACCACCAGCAGTGCCATCTGCTCGGTTCTTCTGGACCAGCCGGTGGAGAAAATGACCGGCAAGGGAGCCGGTCTGACCAGCCAGGGGCTGCAGCATAAGATTGATGTTATCAAGGAGAGTATCAGGATCAACGAGGTAGATCCTGAGGATCCCATCGATGTCCTTGCCAAGGTTGGCGGTCTGGATATCGCCGGCATGGCCGGATGCTGCATCGGAGCGGCAGTCTATCAGGTTCCTTTGTTTGTGGACGGATTCATATCCTCCGTGGCAGGCCTGGTTGCCATGAGAATAACCCCGGAATGTGCCCCTTACATTTTCCCCTCCCACTGCTCCAATGAGCCGGCCAGTATGATGGTTCTTGAGGGCATGGGAAAACAGCCCTACATCATGGCAGGCATGTGCCTGGGTGAGGGTACCGGTGCCGTGATCGGCTTTACTATAGCTGATTATGCCTTCAAGGCCTACTGGGAGCTGCCCAGCTTTGAAGACACCAAGTTCGGCACCTACGAGGAACTGGATTAAGGCGCCCTCCGGCGCCGGGACGGATGACAGGTTCTGTCATCTGTGGATTATTAGAACAGAGCCGGAAATTACTCTTAGTATTACTTTTAAAGAAAGGGATTTCCGGATAGTAAGGAGATAAAAAAATACATGTTAGACAGAATTGAAATTGTTAAACCGATGGATATTGAAAAACGAAGCATGGAGATCATCACCAGTGAGCTGGGTGGAAGGACATGGCCCGAGCCGGAATTCTCCATCGTAAAACGCTGCATCCATACATCGGCAGATTTCGATTATGCCGATAATCTCTGCTTTTCAGAAAATGCGGCAAATATTGGTGTGGAGGCCCTGAAGAGGGGAGCCCATATCGTGACGGATACCAGGATGGCCTGGTCAGGAATCAACAAGAAGAAGCTGGAGTCTCTCGGTGGCCAGGCTCACTGCTTTATGCAGGACGAGGATGTGGCCCAGGAGGCAAAGGAAAGAGGATGCACCAGGGCAGCCATCTGTGTGGAGCGGGGTGCGGCCCTTGGCGTGCCTGTTATCTATGCCATCGGCAATGCACCGACAGCCCTCATCAGGATTTATGAGCTGATTCAGGAAGGCAAGGTTAAGCCGGAACTGATCATCGGCGCTCCCGTTGGCTTTGTCAACGTGGTGGAGTCCAAGGAGCTGATCATGGAGGCAGGTATTCCATATATTGTTCCCAAGGGACGTAAGGGCGGCAGCAATATTGCGGCCACCATCTGTAATGCTATGCTCTACTCCATCTGAGAGGACGGGCAGGCCCGAGGGACCACAGAGTTAGGACAGAAGAAACTATGGCAAAAAAATTGAGAGAAGGCTTTTCCACTGGCTCCTGTATGACGGGAGGGGCTGCCGCTTCGGCAGTCTGGCAGACTACGGGTCACTGCCCCTCTGTAATCCGGGTGGATACGCCCATCGGTAAAACTTTATATCTGGATGTGATTCCCGGGGAATATGGGACCTGTGCCGTAGTAAAGGACGGGGGCGATGACCCGGATGTAACCCACGGCAGCCAGATCGTGACCAAGGTGGAGATCTACGACTATGATGGTGAGATCTCCTTTGCCGGAGGTCCGGGTGTGGGTACGGTGACCCAGGAGGGGCTGAAGATTCCTCCCGGCCAGCCGGCCATCAATCCGGTGCCCAGGCAGATGTGTCAGAAGGCCCTCCGCCAGGTCATAGGTGACCGGGCGGCCCTGGTGACGGTCTCTGTTCCCGGAGGGGAAGAACTGGCCAGGAAGACCTTTAATCCCCGGTTGGGTATCGTGGACGGCATCTCCATCCTGGGAACCACAGGCATCGTCCGTCCCATGAGCGAGGAGGCCATGAAAGATTCCCTGCTGGCCGAGCTTGACATGTATGCCAGGCAGGGTCATAAGGAGATTCTCTTTGTCCTGGGAGGCACCGGGGAGAATGCCCTGAAGGAGAAGTTTGGAGACTTCCGCTGTATTCTGCAGGTAAGCAATTATATCGGCTTTATGATTGAGGAAGCCGTGGAGCGGGGCTTTAACCAGATCCTCATCGGCGGCTTTGTGGGCAAGCTGGTCAAGGTTGCTTCGGGAACCATGAATACCCACAGCCATGTGGCTGACGGCAGGATAGAGACCATCTGCACCCACCTGGCCCTTCATGAGGCTCCGGTGGAGATCATCCGCAAGGTCTACGGTTGCCTGACCACCAGGAAGGCCATGGAGATCGTCCATGCCGAGGGCTATGACGCCATATGGCAGGACATGGCCCAGAAGGCGTCAGAGTACTGCTGTAAGACAGCTCACAAGATGGCGGAGGTGGGAGTTATTTTCTTAGACTCTGACAACAGGATTTTAGCTGAAAGCCGGAATGCCCGCCAGGTCTTAGACCGGGTGAGACTGCCCCGGCAGGACCAGGAAAGACAAAGCTAAGAACATCCAATGGAAAACATCCGGAAAAGCCAATGATAATATGGCTGACAGATAATCTATTGGAGAAATGGCTGAAAAACCAATGGAAATACAGTTGAAAAGCCAATGAAAACAGCTGGAAATCCAATGGGAAAACAGCTGGAAGACCAACGGAAACAATTGGAAAAAACTAATGAAACAGAGCTTTATAAAGCGATAGAGACAAGAAACATTAACCTGAAGCGATAAGCGAGGGTTAGACGGAGGTATCAATGAGCAGACTGACAATTGCCGGCATCGGACCAGGAAGTCCGGGCTATCTGCTGCCGGAGACAATTAAGAGGATGGAGGAAGCCCACACGGTCATCGCGGCCAGACGGGTACTGCCCATGCTGGAGGACAGCTGCCATAAGACAGGGACGACCTTTGCTCCCATGAGAAAGATCAGACCTACACTGGAGCAGGTGGATGACCTTCTGACTGCCGGGTGCGACGTGGTCCTGTTCGTCAGCGGCGACCCGCTGATGTACAGTCTTTTCCACACCATCCAGGCTGACGAGATCAGCAGAAACTGGAACATAGAGATCATCCCGGGCATCGGGTCCCTGCAGATGCTGGGGGCCGCTGTCGGTGAGACCATGGAGGACGCGAAGATTGTCAGTGTCCATGGCCGCTTCAAGACACCGGGGTCCGTGGCCCTTACTGTGACGGAAAATGAGAAGACCTTTTTCCTCTGCAGCAAGGAACAGGGACCGGCCTGGCTCAGCAGGATCATGCTGGATTTCGGCCTTAAAGACGTTACTGTTTATGCCGGGGCCAACCTGTCCTATGACAATGAGCGGGTAGACTTCGGCCCGCCGGAGGAGATGGCAAAGAAAGACTTCCCCGGCCTCAGTGTGGCCATGATTAAAAATCCGGCCCCCCGCAAGGTTACAAGACCCTGCTTTTTATCCGATGAGGATTTTGAGCGGGCCAAGACACCCATGACCAAGGAGGAGATCCGGGTTCTTATTCTTCATAAACTGAAGCTGGGACTTGACGATGTGGTCTGGGACGTGGGAGCAGGGACCGGGTCTGTCACCATAGAATGCGCAAGGCAGGCTGCCTTTGGCAGTGTCCATGCGGTGGAGAGAGACCAGACGGCCCTGGGGCTGATCGAGAAGAACAAGGAGAAATTTGACACGGAAAACGTGACCATCCATCCCGGCGAGGCCGTGGATGTCCTGGATAGTCTGCCGGTTCCCGACAAGGTTTTTGTGGGGGGCAGCGGAGGTCAGCTTGACCTGATCCTCCAGAAGGTTGCGGCATTTCCCAAAAAGATCCGGGTGGTTATCTCTGCGGTTACCCTGGAGACCATAGCCGAGACAGGAGAACTGCTGAGCCGCTATGACCCGGATTATGATGTGATCCAGGCCACGGTAGGCAGGGGCCGCAAGATCGGCAGTTACCATATCGTGGACACCAATAACCCCGTGATGATATTTACAGCAGAGATCTGATGGATTCCTGCTGCCCTGGCCGGTCAGGTGGGGTCGGGAGAAAGACAGGAGAGATTATGACAAAAAAAGCATTGGTAGTAGTGAGCTTTGGCACCAGCGCCCCCGAGGCGGTCTATGCCCTTACCAACATTGAGAATGTCTGCCGCAGAGCTTTCCCGGAATATGATTTTTTCCGGGCCTTCACTTCGAAGATGATCATCCGTAAGCTGAAGCAGACAGAGGGCCTCAATATTTTAAGCCCGGAGGAAGTGCTCGACAAGCTTGTTATGGAAGACTATGAGGAAGTGATCTGTCAGCCGACCCATATCCTCAAGGGCAGAGAGTATGAGAAAATATTGGGAGTCATCGGAGCCTACAAGGATAAGATTCCCCTTTTGAAGCTGGGTGACCCGCTGCTGGTCACCGAGGAGGATTTCCGCAGGACAGCCCGGATTATGGTGGCTGCTCCCGGCAGGTCCATGGAGGAGGATGAGGCCCTGGTCTTCATGGGCCACGGCACAGAACATAAGGCCAACGAGGCTTACCACAAGATGGATAAGCTGCTCCGGGAGATGGGCCATGAAAGGGCTTTTCTGGGAACCGTGGAAGGGACTCCCTCCCTCGATGACGTTCTTGGGGAGCTTGACCAGCGGCAGCTGAAAAAGGCCTGCCTGATGCCCATGCTGATTGTGGCCGGCGTCCATGTGAGAGAGGACCTGGCAGGAGACCAGGAGGACTCCTGGAAATCTATTTTCAAGGCCAGAGGCATTGAGACAGACATTATTTTGAAAGGGCTGGGGGAGAATGACGATATCGCCCAGATGTATGTTGACCACATAAAGAGAGCCGGAAAAGTATTTTAAAGGTTGAGGCTCCTTGTAAATGTGGGGAGAAGTCTGCCGGACAAAAGCCGGCAGATTAGGAAATGTTCCAAAGGAAACCTATATTCCTTAAGGATAAAAGAAAATTAGAAAGTAGAGTATTTGTGAGAGGAGACCAAAATGAAAGGTAAATTATATGGAATCGGCGTAGGCCCCGGAGATCCGGAATACATGACACTGAAAGCAGTCAGGCTGATCAAAGAGGCTGATATTGTGGCTTATCCGGTGAAGAAACTGGGAGAGGGCAGTGTGGCTCTCGACATCGCCAGAGGAGCTGTTGAGATTCCCGACGAGAAGATCCATGAGGTTCTTTTCACCATGAATCCGGACAAGGCAGTCCGGGAGCAGTGCAGGGCCGAGGCTACAGCCAAGGTGAAAAAGCTGCTTGATGAGGGCAAGACCATCGCCATGCTGGCTTTAGGTGACATCGGTATCTACAGCACCTACTCTTATGTTCATAAAGTGCTGATTAAGGATGGCTATGATGTACAGATGGTATCTGGTATCCCGGCCTTTTGTGCGGGAGCAAGCAAGGCTAATATCTCCATCGTGGAAGGAGACGAGGGCTTTGGCGTAGTTCCGTCCATCAAGGGAACCGACCAGGTGAAGAGGGTCCTTGATGACTTTGATAACCTTGTAATCATGAAGGTCGGAAACTATGTAAAAGAGGTTTATGAGATCCTTAAAGAAAGAGGCCAGGAGAACAATGCTGTGGTAATCAGCAACGTAGGTCTTGAGGGAGAGTATGTAGGCCCCCTGGATCCGGACAGAGAATACGGTTATTTCACAACAATGGTAATTAAGAAAGAAATGTAATGAATGAGGGATCCTCCTGTCTCCGGCAGGAGGATCCCGGATATGGATGCTGTTTATCTATGAAATATGATGTTTTAGTGATTGCCGGAACGACAGAGTCCCGGGAAGTCATCGAAAGAGAATTAAAGAATGGACAGAAAGTCCTGGCCAGTGTGGCGACAGACCTGGGCGCGGACATGCTTCATGACTATGATGTCGATATCCATACCGGGAGGCTTGATGAGGAGGGTTTTGCCGCCCTGCTTGCTGACAAGCCCTGCGGCAGGATTATTGACGCCTCCCATCCTTTTGCGGTGGTGGTGACAGCCACAGTAAAGAAGGTGGCGGACCGGCTGGGCATCCCCTATGAGAGATATGCCAGAACAGAGATCCATTATGATTATGAGAAGCTTTTCCCGGTCAGAAATACAGAGGAGGCCGTGGACCTGCTCAACCAGATCGAGGGAAATGTTCTTCTGACCACAGGAGCCAACACGGCGGCTGTTTATGCCAGCGGTGTGGATGGAGCTTTGGACCGGGTCTATATCCGGGTCCTGGATACACCAGCCTCCTATGAGGCCTGTGCAAAGGCCGGCTACCCGGCAGACCATGTGATCGGGGAGATGCCGCCCTATAACCTGGAGGACAACCTGAGGCTGATCCGCCAGCTGGATGCCAAGGCCATGGTCAGCAAGGACAGCGGCAAAACCGGCGGGGTAGACATCAAGGTGGAGGCCTGCCGGCAGGCTGGCATTCCCATGATTTTGATCGAAAGACCCCGGTGAGTGAGCCGGGCAAACCGGAAGACCAAAGCCGGTGCTGAAGAACCGGCCTAAGGACTGGTGCCAGAGTGGCCAGTCATGAAGAGCCATACAAAGAACTGAAGCCTGGGCAGCCAGGCAAAAAAGAGACAGTTTTCAGGACAGACAGATCGCAAGAGAGGAAGAACAGAGAGGGACAGCCATGACTCAGCAAATGAAAAACAGTCAGATGACAGCTATGCCCAGGATCATGCTGGCCGGGGCCAATTCCGGCTGCGGTAAGACCAGTATAACCTGTGGGATACTCCGGGCCCTGACCAGGAGAGGGGTAAATGTACAGCCCTACAAGTGCGGGCCTGACTACATAGACCCCATGCTGCACAGTCATATCACGGGAAATGAGTGCAGGAATTTAGATCCCTTTTTTTCGACGCCGGATGATCTGCGCTATCTTATGGCCAAAGACAGTGCCGGGGCTGATTTTTCTGTGGTTGAGGGTGTCATGGGTTATTATGACGGCATTGGTGTCAGCAGTGACATGAGCAGTCATACTGTATCCCAGGAGACCGGGACCCCCACGGTGCTGATCCTGAATGTAAAGGGCATGTCCCACACTATGATTCCCCTGATCAAAGGGCTCATAGAATACAGGGAGAACCCGGTGGCCGGCGTGATTCTCAACCGTTGTTCCAGAGGCCTCTACCTGCTGATGAAGCCGGAGATTGAGAAGACCCTGCCTGTGAAAGTAGTTGGTTATTTCCCCCAGAAGGAGGGAATCTATATTGGCAGCAGACATCTGGGCCTCATGACAGCGGCGGAGATCGACAATCTTGATGAGATCCTTGATCTGTTGGGAGATACGGCTGAAGAGGGTATAGACCTGGATCTGCTGATGGAACTGGGAGCCGGGGCGGCTGCCCTGCCAAAGGCCCAGGTTCCAGAGAAGCCGGACAAGCCCAGGTCCAGGATTGCCGTGGCCTGGGACAAGGCATTTTGTTTTTACTATAAAGAAAATCTGGATATTCTTGAACAGATGGGAGCTGAACTGGTCTATTTCAGCCCGGTCAATGATCAGGAGCTGCCCTTTGGGACCGACGGAATCTATCTGGGAGGAGGCTATCCGGAGACCTACCGGCAGGAATTATGTGACAACCTTTCCATGAAGGAATCCATCCTGCGGGCTGTCCGTGAGGGCAAGCCCATGATCGCCGAGTGCGGAGGCTTTATGTACGCCTGCCGCAATCTGGTAGAAACCGATGAAAGTGAGAGACCCATGCTGGGCCTCATCGATACAGATGTCCGCATGACCAAACGGCTGTCCATGCAGTTTGGCTACGTGAGGATGGAAGCCCTAAAGGACACTGCATTTTTTGATAAGGGCACTGAGATCCGGGCCCATGAATTTCATTATTCCAAGGCTGACCGCCGGGGTGATGCCTGCCGCATGACCAAATCGACGGGGAGAAGCTGGGAAGGACTTTATGTCCAGGATCATCTTATGGCGGGTTACCCCCATTTTTATTTCCATAATTGTCAGGAAGTTGCGAGACGCTTTGTGGACATGGCCTCCCGCTATGGAGGAGTGGAAGAATGAAACTGATCGCGTCTATGGTCCTGGGATTTCTCCTTGATCTGGTTCTGGGAGACCCCCACGGCCTGATCCATCCGGTACAGATTATCGGCTGGTTTATCGACAAATTGAAGCGGGGGATGCAGCATGCTCTTTATGGCTGCTCCTTCGAAGAGGTAAAAGAGAATAATATTCCGAGAAAGGAGACCGGCGAGCTGGTCTGTGGTTATATCCTGACCCTGGTCATAGTGCTGGGAACCTTTTTCGTGGTTTATGCTATATTGTATGCAGCCGGCAAGGTCCATCCCTGGCTGCAGTTTGGACTGGAGACATTTTTTATCTACCAGATCCTGGCCACCAAGAGCCTGAAAACCGAATCCATGAAGGTATATGACCGGCTCAAGGCCGGAGACCTGGAGGGGGCCAGGAGGGAGATATCCTACCTGGTGGGCAGGGACACCCAGGAACTGGATGAGAGCGAGATCGCCAAGGCCGATGTGGAGACCATCGCCGAGAATACGGCTGACGGAGTTGTGGCTCCCCTCTTTTTTATCGCCCTTGGGGGAGCGCCCTTAGGCCTTGCCTACAAGGCTGTCAACACCCTGGATTCCATGGTGGCCTACCGGAATGATGAGCTGATCCATATCGGCCACGCTTCCGCTAAGCTAGATGATATCTGTGGTTTTATTCCTGCCAGGCTGGCGGCGGTGACCATGATGCTGGCGGCGGCCATCCTGGGCCTTGATTTCAAGGGGGCGGTCCGCATATTCCGCCGGGACCGCTTTAACCACCTGAGTCCCAACAGCGCCCAGACAGAGGCTGTGGCGGCCGGTGCCCTCAACATACAGCTGGGAGGTACCCACACTTATTTTGGCAAGGTGGTGGAGAAGCCGACCATAGGAGACGATATCAGGCCGGTGGAGTATAATGACATAAAGAAGACTAATCAGCTGCTTTATGTGAGCGCGGTCCTGACCCTTCTGGTCTGCTGTGCCATCACAGCCCTGATCTATGTCCTTCCCCTTTACCTCATGGTTTAAGGCTATTAAGGGTGGAAGATGTCTGAGGGCCTGTGGCCGACTGAAAGAATAAAGCTGGATGAAGAAGCGGCTGTGGAGCGGACACCCGGAGCCGGGGACCTGTCCCCTGTCTGTGGGTGATAATCTTTGGCAGCTGGTCTTGTCCGGACCGGCTGGTGGGATTTAAGCCGGTTCCCTAATATAAGAAATTGAAAGAGGTATGTATGACTGAACAGAAGACCCATGGGGGTAATATCTATAAAATGGCGGAAAGGCTGGGAATCCCCGAGTCAGAGATCCTGGATTTTTCCGCCAATATCAACCCATTGGGTCTGCCGGATTTTATCCGGGAGGCCCTGATTTCGTCCATCGAAGGCATCATCAATTATCCGGACCCGGACTGCAGCCGGCTCCGCCAGGCCATCGCCGTCCATGACGGAGTGCCTGAGGATTATATTAGCTGCGGCAACGGCGGGGCGGACCTGCTGTTCAGACTGGCTTATGGTCTGAGGCCTGGAAAGGTTCTTTTGCCGGTTCCTGCCTTTGTAGAGTATGAGGAGGCCATGGAGGCCGCCGGGGCCAGGATGGTCTACTACCGGATGGGAGAAGACCTGGAGATCCACTGGGATATCCTGGAGACCATGACGGAGGATATCGACCTGATGATCATCTGCAATCCCAGTAATCCCACAGGAATCCTGACCGGCCGGGACCTGCTGCTGGCTGTCCTTGACCAGGCCCGGGGCCTGGGTATCTGCCTGCTGGTGGATGAATGCTTCCTGGAAATCTGTGAGCATGAGGAGGCCTACACGTTCAAGGGATATTTGAAAAGCTATCCCAATCTGATAATCTTAAAATCATTTACCAAGCTCTATGCTATTCCGGGCCTGAGACTGGGTTATCTTTTATCGGGAGACCCAGACCTGATTGGAAAGGTCAACCGGGCCGGCCAGGCCTGGCCCGTCAGCCACATAGCCCAGTGTGTCGGGGTCGAGGCCCTGAAGAGGAAAGATTACCGGGACCAGGTGGTGGCCGTGACCAGCCGGGAGAGGGAGTATATGATCAGGGAGCTGGTTAAGCTGCCTGTCCGCCTGTACCCGGGCAAGGCCAATTACCTTTTTTTCCGGGCAGAGGGTATGACAGACCTGGATTTGCGGCTGGAAGAGTACGGAATTATGATCAGGAACTGCAGTAATTATGTGAATCTGGGTGATGACTACTGGCGGGTGGCCGTCAAATCCCATGAGGAAAACATAAAGCTGATCCAGGCTCTGAAAAACATTTTCCAATACAATACAGGCAGCTAATGATGCCAGATCAAACGATTAATCAGGAATGATATCAGATTGTATAGAGCAGTCAGGAAGGACACCAGACTAGAATAACAGTAGTCAGGAAGGGACACCAGACTTAAGTAACAGTGGTCAGGAAGGACATCAGACTATAGTAAAAGCAGTTAAAAGATGTCAGGTAAAAATAAAGCAGTCAGGAAGGATACCAGACTAGAATAACAGTAGTCAGGAAGGACACCAGACTTAAGTAAAAGCAGTCAGGAAGGGCATCAGACTAAAATAAAGCAGTCAGGAAAGATATCGAATTAAATAAAGAGCTGGAAAATGGTGTCAGATCAAAGATATAAATGGGTAATATGACGCTGTAACAATAAAAATAATCTAAAGCGACAGCCTGTAAAGAGGGCTGTCAGAAAATATGAGATATAAATTTGGAGAGAGGAGTGGGGCTTGATATGGCAAAAGCGATTATGGTACAGGGGACAATGTCCAATTCCGGGAAAACATTTGTAACGGCGGGTCTTTGCCGGGTCTTTAAACAGGATGGATACAGGGTGGCCCCCTTTAAATCCCAGAATATGGCCTTGAATTCTTATATAACAAGAGAGGGGCTGGAGATCGGCCGGGCCCAGGCTATGCAGGCTGAGGCGGCCATGGTGGAGCCGACCCACTGGATGAATCCGATTCTCCTGAAACCCACCAGTGATATGGGGTCCCAGGTAATTGTCAACGGAGAGGTTTTCGATAACCTGAGTGCCCAGGACTATTACAAGATGAAAAACCAGCTGGCTCCGGAGGTCATGAAGGCCTTCAACCACCTGGCTGAGGAAAATGATATCATCGTCATCGAGGGAGCCGGGTCGCCGGCAGAGATCAACCTGGCGGAAAATGATATTGTAAATATGGGTATGGCCAAGATGGCCCATGCCCCGGTCATTCTGGTGGCCGACATCGACAGGGGAGGTGTCTTTGCTTCAGCTTACGGGACCATCAAGCTTCTGCCCCAGGAGGACCAGGACAGGTTCTGCGGTGTGGTAATCAACAAGTTCCGCGGGGATGTGGAGATCTTAAAGCCAGGTCTGGAGATGCTGGAAGACCTGACAGGCAAACCGGTCCTGGGTGTCATCCCCATGGAGAAAATCGACGTGGATGATGAGGACAGCCTTTCTGACCGGCTCAACCAGAAGACCATCACTGAGGGTATTGATGTGGCAGTCATCCGCCTGCCCCACATATCCAACTTTACCGATTTCAGTGTTTTTGAACTGATCGACGGGGTTTCCATCCGCTATGTCTCTGACAAGAGAGAATTGGGAGATCCGGACCTGATCCTGCTGCCGGGAACCAAGAATACCATGGGTGATATGGAATGGCTTATCGAGAGTGGCCTGGAGGGAGCCATCATCCGCAAGGCCAGGACCACCAGGGTGATCGGCATCTGCGGTGGCTTCCAGCTCATGGGTAAGGAAATGTATGATCCTGACCATGTGGAGCATGGGGGCCAGATGAGGGGCCTTGGCCTGCTGGATACCAAAACCGTATTTAAGAAGGCTAAGACCAGAACCCGGATCCAGGGAAGTATCCTTGAGGACAGCAACCTTTATGGTATGGACAAGAGAGACTTAGAAGGCTATGAGATCCATATGGGAACCACGGAGAATCTGGGCCAGGCAGTGCCCATGATCCAGCTGGAGGACGGCAGGATCGATGCCTTCCGCAATCAGAACGGCCGGGTCTGGGGCAGCTACCTTCATGGAATCTTTGACAATGAAGACCTTCTCTTTGCCCTGGTGGCAGACATCATGAAGGAGAAGGGAATCGATCCAGACGAAAACCACTTAAGTGTGGCTGAATATAAAGAGATCCAGTACAACAAGCTGGCAGACCTGACCAGGAGAAGCCTGGATATGGATGCCATCTACAAGATCCTTTTTGCTGAGGAAGACAGCCAGGGCAAGGAAGAAAAAGAAGGAACAAAGGAAGAAAACGTAGATAAAGAAAACAAAGAAAAGGGAAGCCCAAAGGACGGGGAGACCTGCCAGGCCCTGGAAGAGGAAAAGACTGGCTGCGGCGGCCTTAAAGACGACCAGTCCGGCATAGGTCTGGTTCATCTCTACTGTGGCGACGGCAAAGGCAAGACTACCTGTGGTGTCGGCCTTACTGTAAGGGCGGCAGGCAGCGGCAGAAAGGTTCTTTTCCACCAGTTCCTTAAAGATAACAGCTCCAGCGAAAGAAAGGTGTTAGACCAGCTTGATGGAGTGACAGTGATCCCAGGCAAGGAGTATGCCAAGTTCTCCTTCCAGATGACGGCCCCGGAACTGGAAGAGGTCCTGGAAAATAATGATGCTGTCTTAAAGGGGATTTTTGACCAGGCAAAAGACTATGACGTGCTGGTTCTGGACGAGGCCCTCTATGCTATCGACAAGGGTCTGCTCAGCGAAGGGCCGGTCCTGGAATTCTTAGAGACCAGACCTGCCGGCCTGGAAGTGGTTCTTACGGGAAGAAATCCTTCGGATCAGATGAAGGACCATGCCGATTATATTTCGGAAATCTGTAAGAGAAAGCACCCCTTCGACCGGGGGATCAGTGCCCGTAAGGGTATTGAAAAATAATACAGTATACTTGCTTATATTGGTCTGCAAAGGGAAGCTTATATCAGCTGCTTTTGCCTTGAAGATTATGGAAAAGAAATATAACCGGCCCTACGGCCGGGCTTTGAATCGGGATTAGAAGACTTACAGAGGAGTCAGACTGGAAAGTCCTGCAGAGAAATCTGACTGAAAAGGAGATAATTATGGCTCTCTTTCCCATGTTTGTGGATATCAGCAAAAGAATATGTCTGGTGACAGGCGGCGGCAAAGTAGCCCTGCGGAAGGTGGAGACCCTGCTTAAGTACGGCGGGGAGGTCCGGGTGATCTCCAGAGAAATCTGTAGCGGTATCCGGGAACTGCTGCCGGATAGTTCCTGCCTGGTCATTGGCCGGGAGATCAAAGCCAGGGACCTGGAGGACTATATAAAGGGGGCGGCCCTTGTGGTGGCGGCCTCGGGAGACAGGCAGTTTAACCAGGAGGTCTCCAGGATCTGCAGGGAATATAGGATTCCTGTCAATGTGGTCGATGCGCCCCAGGAATGTAGTTTTCAGTTTCCGGCAGTGGTAAAAAAGGGAGAGATCAGCATCGGTATCAACAGCGGGACCAACAGTCCGGCCCTGACCAGGCTGATCCGCCGTAAAATCGGTGAAGAACTTCCTGATTATTATGGGGACCTGGCTGACCAGCTGGGCCGGCTGCGGATCACGGTCAGAGAACTTTTCCCAGAGGAGAAGGACCGGAGAGCCATCCTGGGCCGGGCGGCAGAAGAAGCATTTTCCAGGGGAAGAATTTTCACAGACCAGGAGTTGAAGGACCTGGTCCGGGAGATGACCGGTGGTGAAACCGGGACAAGGGACTCAGGCTGAGGCTGAAGACATATTGTTTCTGAAAAAGACATGGAAAAAATCGGCGCAGGGCGACATAATAGCAAAAAAGTGCTATAATAGTATCGAAACCATGATGGCCTTTCCAAAGGAGGGCCAGTCTTAACAATCTGTAGATTATGAGGAAAAGAAAAGGCGGGGACTGGCTATGATACATCTGATGGAGGACCGGCTGGATATGGATACTTACCTGAATCTCCGCAAGGCAGCTGGTTTTCGCAGGCTGACCAGAGACCAGGCCCGGAAGGCCCTGAACAACAGCCTCTATACCCTTGTGGCCTACAAGGATGGGAGTCCTGTAGGTATGGGCAGGATTGTCGGCGATGGTGCCGTGGTCTGCTATGTGCAGGACCTGATTGTCCTGCCGGAGGTAAGGGGCCAGGGCATAGGCAGCCTGATCCTTGAGACACTAAAGGAATTTGTAACTAACGAAGGCTATGAAGGGACGACCATGATGTTCGACCTCATGTGCGCACTGGGCCGGGAAGCATTTTACCAGAAACATGGCTTTATATCCAGGCCCACCAAGGACCTGGGTCCTGGCATGATCCAGTATATCGAGATCGGCCGGACCCGTTGAGGACAAGCCGGTCGGAGCCAGGCTGGTCAGAGAGTAGCGGCTTACAGGTGGATTAGACCTGTTTTTGCAATTAATCCTTTTAAGGATAGTGAGAAGGGAGAGATAATTATGATTCGAAGAAGACGTTTGCGGGCTTCAGAAGGACTGAGGGCACTGGTGAGGGAGACGACAGTCAGTGTTTCCGATCTGATCTATCCGGTCTTTGTTATAGAGGGAAAGGATATCAAGAATCCGATTCCGTCCATGCCGGGAATCTACCAGTATTCCATTGACCGTCTAGATGAGGAACTGGACAGGATCCGCGAGGCAGGCATCAAGGGTGTACTGCTTTTCGGTATTCCGGAGCACAAGGACGAGAGAGGTACAGAGGCCTACAATGAGCACGGTATCATCCAGGAAGCCATCCGTTATATCAAAAAGGTATTTCCGGAGCTGGTTGTTATTGCCGATATTTGCCTGTGTGAGTACACCTCTCACGGCCACTGTGGTGTGATCCATGACGGCATCATCTTAAATGACGAGACCCTGCCTCTGCTGGCCAAGACCGCCGTTACCTGCGCTCAGGCAGGAGCTGACATGGTTGCCCCCTCCAATATGATGGACGGCCATGTGGCAGCCATCCGGGCGGCCCTCGATGAGGCCGGCCTTACCATGACACCCATCATGGCCTACAGTGCCAAGATGGCTTCCGGCTATTACGGACCCTTCCGTGACGCGGCTCATTCCGCACCGGGCTTTGGCGACAGGAAGACTTACCAGATGGATTACCACAATGCCCGCGAGGCTATCCGGGATATCCAGGATGACATCGATGAGGGTGCTGACATTATCATTGTTAAGCCGGCCCTGGCCTTCCTGGACATCTTAAAGACAGCCTCCATGAAGACCAATATGCCCCTGTGCGCTTACAATGTCAGCGGTGAGTTCTCCATGGTAAAGGCAGCGGCCCAGAATGGCTGGATTGATGAGAAGAAGATTGTCATGGAGAATATGATTGGTATGAAGAGGGCCGGAGCCCACATGATCATCACCTACCATGCTCTTGACGTGGCAAAATGGATTAAGGAAGAGGAATAAAAAGGCCTGGAAAAGCTGTATAATAAAAGCGGCATTTAAATGAACTGCTCCCCAAGTTAGATTATTGGTCTGACTATTTGGGGGCACTTCAAAAAGCGGCCTGTAGAAGTTGCCTATAATAGACATCATAATATAGCTGACATATTTTTTGATATAAGAGCGGGAAGCATTCATAGCATAGAAGGTGAGGCTTTCTGCTTTTTTTCCCTGCGGAAAAAGGCCTTGGATCCTTTTGCCAGGCGGAAAAAACGGCTAAAAAATTTTGCCTTGCCAGACAGGGATTATTGTACCTTTTTGACCTTCTATGGTATGATTACCTTATAGAAAAAGGCCATGGCCATAAGGACCCAAGCCTGACCGGAGCGGAAGGACCGGGGTAGAAGGCCCAGGAGCCTGACCGGAACAGAAGGACCGGAAGTCTGGCTGGAGCAGAAGGCCCAGAAGCCTGACCGGAGCAGAAAGACCGGAAGTCTGACCGGAGCAGAAAGACCGATAGTCTGACCGGAGTAGAAGGACCAGAAGCCTGACCGGAGCGGAAGGACCGGAAGTCTGGCCGGAGCAGAAAGACCGATAGTCTGACCGGAGCAAAAAGGACCAGGAGGCGGACCGGTGGATTGGCAGGAGGCCTCAGAACTATTTGACACTTGGAAGAAAGAAGGAATACAGGGGGTAGGATATGGCATTACATGTAATTGAGAATGATCAGATAAAAGTAACAGTCGCTGACGCAGGAGCTGAACTGGTCAGTGTCATAGACAAGGCGACGGGGGCCGAGCGTATGTGGAATGCGGACCCGGCCATATGGAACCGTCATGCACCTATTCTCTTTCCTTTTGTAGGAAAGGTGGCAGGTGGTGAGTATCGGGTGGGAGATAAGACCTACCCTATGAAAAGCCAGCACGGATTTGCCAGGGACAGAGATTTTGAACTGGTGGAGAAGACGGATACAGCCATCATCCACCGGCTGGCGGCAGACCAGGCTTCAAAGGAGATCTATCCCTATGATTTCGTTCTGACTGTCACCCATGAGATCGAAGACGGGCGGAAGCTTAAGGTGACTTGGACCGTGGAGAATGCTGGCCAGGAAACCATGTACTATTCCATCGGCGGTCATCCGGGCTTTTGTGTACCGGCAGAACCCGGCCGGGGTGAGAGGTCTGACTATTACCTGGAGTTTCCCGGCAAGGAAGAGCTTACTTACCTGCTGCTCAACACGGACAATGGCCTGGCTGTGACAGATAAGTTTTATGAGCTTGCTCTGGAGGATGGTTTCGTTTCTATTGCCAGGGATATGTTCGACCTGGATGCCATGGTATTTGAAGATGGACAGATCGATTGCGTCCGCATCGCGGACCCGGACAAGAAACCTTTTATAAGTCTTTATTGTCAGGGCTTCCCCTATGTGGGAATCTGGTCCAAGCCCCAGGGACCCTTCGTATGTCTGGAGCCCTGGCTTGGCCGGACAGACGATGACGGCTTTGAGGGGGACCTCTCGAACAAGACCGGAGAGCAGACACTGGCCGGCGGCCAGACCTGTGAGATCAGTTACAGTCTGGAATTCCATGACAACCATTGAGAAGACAGAAGATTAAGAAGACAGAAGATTGAGAAGACAGAAGATTGAGAAGACAGAAGATACAGGAGAGACGATTTATGAAGATATGTGTTTACGCCTCCTCCGTCGATGAGATCCGACCGGTCTACATGGAGGAGACAGAGAAGCTGGGCAGGGCCCTCGCCGGGAAGAATTATGAGATCGTCTATGGCGGCGGAGCCAGAGGGCTCATGGGGGCCATAGCCAGGGGAGTCAAGTCGGCAGAGGGTGAGATTACGGGCATCGCTCCATCATTCTTTGACGTGGATGGAGAACTCTTCGAGGACTGCGACCAGATGATTATGACAGAGACCATGAGGGAAAGGAAGAAGTTACTCCGGCAAAAGAGTGATGCCTTTTTGATTCTGCCGGGAGGAATCGGAACCTTTGATGAGTTCTTTGAGACCCTGGTCCTCAAGGCCTTTGACAAACAGCCCAAGCCCATTATTTTCTATAATATCAACGGTTACTTTAATAAGCTTAAGGAGATGATGGAGTATGGAATAGAGGAGAACTTTATCTCCCCCCGGGTCGCAAAGCTCTATCATATGTTTGACAGTGCCGAGGAGCTTTTGATCTACCTGGAAGTATATAAGATGCTGGAAAAAGAGGAGTGATGAAGGATGATTACTCTATATTGGCTGGGGGCCGCGGCAGTCTTTACCGTCATTGAGATTCTGACCACCAGTCTCACCACAATCTGGTTTGCCGGGGGAGCCCTGGTGGCAGCCCTGCTGTCTTATCTGGGTTTCAGTGAGCTGGCTCAGGTGGCTGTCTTTGTTCTTATTTCCGTCCTGCTGCTGGTTCTGACCAGACAGTGGGCCAAGGAACATCTGAACAACAGGACAGTCAAGACCAATGCAGACCGGCTGATTGGGGAGACCTGCCTGGTCACTGAGACCGTGGAAAACCTGACCAACAAGGGCCAGGTCACTGTCAAAGGCCAGGTCTGGAGTGCCAGAAATGTGGATGATGAACAGGTTCTTCCAGAAGGGACCCTGGTCAGGATCGTCGCTATCACCGGTGTAAAGCTGACCGTGAAGGCCGCCGGGGAGGATGAAGACAGAATCTATCATGAGATCAGTGGATGACAGGTTAACGCCGTTTGTACAATAGTCAGAGTTTTATGTGGATTTCCCTGGAGGATCCGGGGAAGTCCCCTGCATGTTTTAAAAGGAGGGTCTGTATATGGCTTTTATTTTCCCGTTGATTATCATTGTATTATTAGTATATTTGTTTTTGTCCTGTGTTAGAGTAGTTCCTCAGGCCAGTGCCTACGTGGTGGAGCGGCTGGGTGCCTACCAGTCGACCTGGTCCGTAGGTCTGCATTTTAAGATGCCTTTTATCGAGAGGATTGCCAGAAAAGTGAATCTGAAGGAGCAGGTAGTGGACTTTGCTCCCCAGCCGGTAATCACAAAGGATAATGTAACCATGCAGATTGATACGGTGGTCTATTTCCAGATTACAGACCCCAAGCTTTATGCCTACGGTGTGGAGAACCCCATCATGGCCATAGAGAACCTGACGGCAACAACCCTTCGTAACATTATCGGTGACATGGAACTGGATGCCACCCTCACTTCCCGTGAGATTATCAATACCAAGATGCGGTCTACTCTGGATGTTGCCACAGACCCCTGGGGCATCAAGGTTAACCGGGTGGAGCTTAAGAATATCATACCTCCGTCAGAGATTCAGAAGGCCATGGAAAAGCAGATGAAGGCTGAGCGTGAAAGACGAGAAGCTATCCTCAAGGCCGAGGGTGAGAAGAAGTCCACAGTCCTCATTGCAGAAGGTTCCAAAGAGTCCATGATCCTGGAAGCCGAAGCCCAGAAGGAAGCGGCCATCCTCAAGGCGGACGCCCGCAAGGAGGCCATGATCCGGGAGGCCGAAGGTCAGGCTGAGGCCATCAGGAAGGTCCAGCTGGCCAAGGCAGAAGGTATCCGTGTCATCCGTGAAGCGGGAGCCGACGAGGCAGTCATCAAACTTAAGGCAGTGGAGGCCTTTGAGAGGGCTGCCGACGGAAAGGCAACCAAGATTATCATTCCGTCAGAGATCCAGAGCCTGGCAGGTCTGGCAGCCGGACTGAAGGAGACAGCCTTCCAGCTTTCTGAGGATGAATCCCAGGCTTGACCCTGGCATCAGGAGGGTTTGTGCAGGAGGGAGGCTGAGCCATGAGGCCTTTAGCCGGAAACCTGTGGATATATACAGGATGTATAAGAACATAGTAGACAGATGATAGCTGCTTAATTTGAAATGATGACACTTGCTTAGTAAGATGATGAAATATATGAAGGCTGCCTGCAGGGCAGCGACTAACTTATATTGGCTGGCCTGGCCGGTATTTCTCCTGAAGGTGATGATATTTTACCGGATTACAGAGATACCGGACCTGGCGGCCGAGTGGGCGGTACCCGGACTTACCTTCCTTTTCCTTACGGCTCTTTTTGAAGTCTGTTCCGTAAGAGGGGGCAGGGGGTCCCGGTACGCTTTTTATTTTATGTATACACTTCTGACAGTGATTTTCTTCGCGGATGCGGCCTACTACAGTTATTTTGGCCGCTATACGTCCCTTAACCAGCTTTTCCAGCTGGGAAGTCTGGGCCAGGTGGCGGGCCAGAAGGGACTGTTGGCCTCAACAGTCAATCCTTTCTGCCTTCTGCTCCTGGCAGACCTGCCTTTTATGTTGCTTTGTTTTCAAGGCAGAAACCGGGGCGGGCATGAGACCCTGACCAGGAAGCTGGCCAGGGCATGGAAGAAGGGGGACCGGGCCGGTCTGGTAAAGACGGGAAGCCGGCTCCTGGTCCGCCTGGGCCTTCTGGCCGGGGCCGGGGGAGCCTGGTATTATTATAGTTTTAATCCGGCCAATCTGCGGGAGGTCCAGAGAATCAACCATATGGAGATCATAAGCTACCATACCAACGATATCCTGGTAAATGTCCTGGGCAGGCTGGAGAGCAGGTCTGTGGACAGGGAAGCCATAAAGGACAGGATCAGGGACCTGGTTCCCGCATCAGAGGGAACTGAGTTTCAAAATCTGGCCAAGGGCAAAAACCTGATTTTGATCCAGACCGAATCTCTCAATGATTTTGTAATCGGGGCCGACTATAATGGCCAGGAGATCACACCTAATTTGAACCGGCTGATCAGGGAGGACAGTTTCTATTTTGATCACTTCTATTCCACGACCGGGGTCGGCAACACCAGCGACGCGGAATTCGCTGCCTTAAACAGCCTATATCCCAATGATGAGAGGGAGTGCTACCGCATGTATGTGGACAACAGCTATTACGGCCTGCCCTGGATGTTCAGGGAGGAGGGCTATGAAGCCTTGGCCTTCCACGGCTATGACAAGACCTTCTGGAACCGGCATGAGGCCTACAAAAACCAGGGTTTTCAGAAATTTTATTCCCAGGACCAGCTGGATATGACGGAGGTGAGTGGTTATGGTCTTACTGACAAGGAGCTTTTCCGTCAGTCTGTGGACCTGCTCAAGGACAGGGAGAAACCCTTCTTTGCCTTTATGATCACCCTGACCAACCATATCCCCTATGAGCTCGACCCGGCCCTGGCCAGTCTGAAACTGGACCAGAAAGACCAGGGCAGTCTCTTCGGCAATTACCTGCAGACCGTCAGATATACGGATGAGGCCTTCGGACAGCTGATCGACCGGCTCAAGGAAGAGAGGATCTATGAGGATACGGTCATTGTTATATATGGGGACCACCAGGGCCTGAACCGGGAGAATCCGGCGGTTCGGGAGAGGATGAAAGATTTTCTCGGCAAAGACTATGACTACGATGAGATGTTGAAGGTACCCCTGCTGATACATATCCCTGGCCTGGGAGAAAACAGGAAGATCAGCACGGTGGGCGGCCAGGTGGATATCATGCCCACTCTCGCCGGCCTCATGGGCCTGGAGATGAGCCAGCCTTATGTTTTCGGCCATGACCTGCTCAATGCCAAAGAAGGCTTTGAGGCCCAGATCTCCTATGTGGGAAAGGGGTCTTTCATCAGTGGCAAGGGGGATGTAATCTATATCATGGGCCGGGATGGCCTGCTGGAGTCGGGCCGGATGATTTCTTTAAAAAGTGGTCGGAACAAGCACCTTGACATGACCCTGGCCAGGGAGGGGAGTGAGCGGGCCCTCGGCCTTCTGGAGACCTGCAAAGAGGTTCTGGATCATAACCTGATCGCCGACTATGTCAGGGACCGGTGACCATGCTTTTACTTGACAGATTGGTCAATGTCTGATAAACATTTTGTATGATTATGGCTTCTGTCATACGGAAATATAATGGAAATATAAGATAGAATAATAACAGCGACAAAGGGCTGTTCCCGGTCAGAGCGGCCGGGTCCAAGGAGGAGACAGAATGGATTTAAAAGGGCGTAATTTTCTGACATTACTTGATTTTAATAAGGAGGAGATCCGCTACATGCTGGATCTGGGACACCAGCTGAAGAAGGATAAGAAGAAGGGAGTCAGAGGAAAGAGCCTTAAGGGTAAGAACATCGTCCTCCTCTTTGACAAGTCCTCCACCAGGACCCGCTGTTCCTTTGAGGTGGCAGCGGCCGACGAGGGGGCTAATGTGGTATATCTTCAGAATTCCCATATGAATAAGAAAGAGTCTCTCGAGGATTCCGCCAAAGTATTCGGAAGAATGTTTGATGGAATCGAGTACCGGGGCTATGGCCAGGATATCGTGGAGAATCTGGCCAGGTATTCCGGTGTTCCGGTCTGGAACGGGCTGACTGACACAGACCATCCCACCCAGGTGCTGGCAGATTTCATGACTATGGAAGAGCATATTGACAAGCCCTTAGAGGACATGAAACTGACTTTTGTCGGAGACCTTTCCGATAACGTCATGTATGCCCTCATGTACGGTTGCGCCATCATGGGCATGACCTTCAAGGCAGTTGGGCCTGAGGAGACTGTGTGTGACCCCGAAGTGCTCAAGGTTTCTAAGAAGCTGGCAAAGAAGAGCGGGGCATCCATCAGCATTTCCCATGATCCGGCAGATGTCAAGGGCTCTGATGTCATCTATACGGATATCTGGGTAAGCATGGGAGAGCCTGAGGACTTATATCCCGTCAGGGTAAAGGCCCTCTCCCCCTATAAGGTTACTGTTGAGATGATGAAAAATACCGGCAACCCGGACTGTCTGTTCATGCATTGCCTGCCGGCCTACCATGACTTCAAGACTGAGGTGGCAGTGGATATGAGAGACAGACTGGGCCTGGATATCCGGGAAGTGGATGACCAGGTATTCCGTTCTGCCAACTCTGTTGTCTTTGACGAGGCCGAGAACCGGATGCATTCCATCAAAGCCGTCATGGTAGCGACTCTGGGAGACTAGGCCGGACGGCGGGGAGAGTCACAAATATGAAGCATGAGATACTGGCGCTGCTGCACAGTGGGCAGGAATTCGTTTCCGGTCAGACCATCTGCGAAAAGCTGGGTGTGTCCAGGACTGCTGTGTGGAAATGCATAAACCAGTTAAAAAATGAAGGATATGAGATAGAGTCGGTGACCCGGAAGGGTTACCGTCTTTTGCGAAGCCCTGATCTGCTGGGGGAGGAAGAGATCCGCTCCTGGCTGCCGCCGGGACTGCCCACGGGTGAGTTCCGCACCTTTGCCGAGATCGATTCCACCAACGAGGAAGCCAAGAGAAGGGCCCTTGACGGTGCCCCTGACGGCAGCTTGTATGTGGCGGAGATCCAGACCAGAGGAAAGGGCCGCCGGGGCAGGACATGGATATCCCCAGGCGGGGAGGACATTTTCTATACCATGTTGAGAAAGCCGGACCTTCCCATGAACCATATCTCCATGATTACTCTGGTGGCCGCCCTGGCTGTGGCGGAGGCTGTAGACAAGCATGGAGGCAGGGCCTGTCAGATCAAGTGGCCCAATGACCTGGTGATCGGGGGCAAAAAGATCTGTGGGATTCTGACGGAGATGGGAGCGGAGATGGACCATCTTGACTATGTGGTCATAGGTGTAGGTATCAATGTCAACCGCATGGATTTTGACCCGGAGATCGCTGACCATGCTTCCTCCATCCGCAGGGAGAGCGGCAGGAAGATCTGCCGGGCCAGACTGCTGGCGGACGCCGTCATGTCTTTTGAGAAATACTACGGACTTTTCCTGGACTACCGGGATATGACCCCCTTCCTGAAAGAGTATAATGACAGGCTGATTAATGCGGGCCGGGAGGTAAAGATCGTGAAGGGTGGAAGCCAGTTTATCCGCCGGGCTCTTGGCATTGATGAACTGGGCCAATTGCTGGTGGAGGATGACCAGGGCCGAAAGGAACGTGTATTCTCAGGGGAGGTCTCAGTGAGAGGTTTATATGGCTATGTATGATGATAATAAGATTCTCTGTGGCTCCAGCAGCTATGAGAAGGTATTTTATTTTAACCCGGAATTTGACTCTCTACCCAAAACGATCAAGGAAGAGCTGCAGATCATGTGCGTTCTTTACACGGCTCAGGTGGGAGGAATCCTTCGGTTAGAGTATGACCGGGAGGGTAACCTTCTGCTGACGGTGGACGCCAGAGAGGATGATTTTCTCTTTGATGAGATAGGCAGTGGTTTGAAGATCAGAGAGATCCAGGCTGAGAAACGGGAGCTTCTCGAGAACCTGGAGACATATTACAGAGTATTTTTTCTCCAGGAGGACTGAATGTTATGCTGATAGGTATTGATATAGGAAACACGGATTTTACAATTGGAGTATTTCAGGGGACCAAGCTGCTGGACACCTTCCGGATGAGGACTAAGATCAACAGAACTTCTGATGAGTACGGAGTCTTTTTAATGAATATCCTTAATTATAAGGGCTACCGGGTCAAGGACGTGGAGGATGTAATCATCGCTTCCGTAGTTCCGGCGGTTATGCATTCTTTTACCAGCGCCATTATCAAATATTTCTGCGTCAAGCCCATTATAGTGGGGCCCGGTATCCGGACAGGCATCAAGATCCGGACCATCAATCCCAAGGAAACCGGCGCCGACAGGATCGTCGATGCCGTGGCAGGTTATGTCCTTTACGGTGGGCCTGTGATTGTGGTGGATTTCGGTACGGCCACCACCTATGACCTGGTGACAGCGGACGGGTCCTTTATCGGGGGCGTCACGTCGCCGGGTCTGCGGACATCGGCCAATGCCCTCTGGTCCCAGGCGGCCAAGCTGCCTGAAATCGAGATCCGCAAGCCTGAATTTATACTGGCCAAGGAGACGGTGACAAGTATGCAGGCCGGCCTGGTCTTTGGCTACATAGGCCAGACAGAGTATATTATCCGGAAAATGAAAGAGGAGAGCGGTCTGCCAGATGTCAAGGTGGTAGCCACAGGCGGTCTGGGTAAGATGATTGCCGAGGAGACAGATTGTATCGATTTCTATGACGGAAGCCTGACCCTGAAAGGATTACAGATTATTTATGATCGTTTCAAACACAATAAATAAGCCCCTGAAGGCAGTGGCGGCCGCCAGAGGCGTAAAGGAGATCTACGGCTGTGATTTTCCTGTGATCCTGGCTCCCATGGCAGGGATCACGGACCTGCCCTTCCGTCTCCTGTGCAGGGAGCAGGGGGCAGATGTGGTAGTCACGGAGATGATCAGCGCCAAGGCCCTCTATTACGGTAACAGGAATACGGTTCCCCTGATGAGATTTGAAGAGGAAGAGAAACCGGTCGGGGTACAGATCTTCGGCTCAGACCCGGTCCTCATGGGTGAGCAGGCCCACAGGATAGAGGACAGAGGCTTTGCCTTTATCGATATCAACATGGGCTGTCCTGTGCCGAAAATTGTCAACAACCATGAGGGATCTTCCCTCATGCTCCGGCCAGACCTGGCCGGACGGATCGTGGAGGAAGTGGTCCGCCAGGTCAGCCTGCCGGTGACGGTGAAGTTTCGCAAAGGCTTTGATGAGGACCATGTCAACGCGCCGCAATTTGCCCGGATCCTTGAGGAGGCCGGGGCTTCGGCCATTACGGTCCACGGCAGGACCAGGTCCCAGTATTACGGCGGCAGGGCCGACTGGGATATCATCAGGAGGGTCAAGGAGACAGTCTCTATTCCGGTTATCGGCAACGGGGATATTTTCTCCGGGGAAGATGGAGTCAGGATGAGGGACTATACCGGCTGCGACGGCCTGATGGTGGGCAGGGGGGCCAGAGGCAACCCTTGGCTTTTCAGGGAACTACAGGCTGCCCTGGCAGGAGAAACCCTGCCGGAAAGGCCTTCTAAGGAAGAGGTGGTGGCCATGGTTCTCAGGCAGACCAGGCTTGCCGCGGCCTGTAAGGGCGAGTATACGGCCATCCGGGAGATGAGAAAGCATGTGGCCTGGTACACGGCCGGCATGCGGGGAGCCGCCAGAATGAGAGAGGCGGTAAACCAGGTAAGTTCCGTCCGGGAAATCGAGGAATTATTTGCTGGAGAAAAAGTCTGAAAGAGGGCGGAAGACTCGTTGACAAGGCATTTTTTATCCATTATAATATTACATCAGATTGTATTAATCCTATATTAATATAGAAAGATGATTAGGAAGGTGTACGACATGTTGGAAGCAAAGAAACATATCCTGACCAGCAAGGGACTGCAGGCTCTCGAGGACGAGCTCCAGGATCTTAAGGTTGTAAAAAGGAAAGAGATCGCACAGAAGATCAAAGAAGCCAGAGAGCAGGGAGACCTCTCGGAGAATGCAGAGTACGATGCAGCCAAGGATGAGCAGCGTTCCATAGAGTCCCGTATTGAGGAACTTGAGAATATTATCAAGTTTGCGGAGGTTATTGACGAATCTGCCTATGATAAGGATAAGGTGGGAATCGGAAGTACAGTTCGTTTCCATGATGAGAAATTTGACGAGGACCTGGAATACAGGATTGTCGGGTCCACAGAGACCAATATCATCAAAAAAAAGATTTCCAATGAATCACCTATTGGCAAGGCCCTGATCGGCCACCGGGTCGGTGAGGTTGTGGAAGTGGAGAGCCCGGAAGGGACCTCCCGCTACACCATACTTGAGATATTCCGCGAGGAAGCATAGGATTCATGGCATAATCCGGCCGCGTACTTTTTGTGCGCGGCCTTTTTTAAGTCATTGTACAACCTATTATTTTCGTGTTATACTATTATAATAATGTCGGTGAGTCTGTTTTCAGACTGCCCGATAAGAATCTTATGCATTCTGAAGACAGGCTTTCCGGTCTGTTTCAGAGCAGGAGGAAGGATATGATTGACGAAAAGAAGGTCAGGAAGATGACATGGTTGTCCGTTTATGAGAATGGGATCGGCGCCAAAGATCTGAAAATGAACCTCCAGACCCAGAGTACTTATACAGCGCTGCGGCTTATAGAGAGCGTGATAATAGTGACGTTCATTTTCCTGGTCTGCACCGCTTTATACGGCTTTCGTTTCTATATGAAGCTGATGTCCGCCAGCCAGGACCTGTCCATATTAAGGCAGTTTATCCCCCTTGGAGTCGTCTATCTGGTCATATTAATCCTGACGCTCATCATCACAAAAATATGGTGCGGAAGAAAGTACCGGGCCATGAAGAAAAGGGTGATGGAGTATGACAGGAACTTGTACCGTTTGAAGAAATATCTCGATGAGAAGGATCCGGATTAGAAGATCCTGAGGAAAGGGACCGTAACCATGGCTCAACTGGTAAATCTTAGAGAAAACCTTATACAATTTTATCAAAAGTACGAATTCATTGTCAGGGCAGTGATCAAGTTTGCCCTGTCCTTTATAATCCTGTTCACTCTGGGCCAGATGTTTGATTTCGGCAGTAAGGCCAACAGTTACCTGGTATTTGCCCTGGTTTCTCTGGTCCAGGCATTCCTGCCCCTGGTATTTTTGTATTTTACCGGTTCGCTGCTGATTATGCTGAATCTCTGGCAGCTGTCTCCGGATATCCTGGCAGGTTTCGCCATGCTTTTCCTGATCGGATGTATAAGTCTGGTCCGGGTCGACAGAAAGTCCGCCTGGATCGCCATGGCCATACCGGTGCTCTTTTACCTGAAACTGGAGTACCTGGCCCCGGTTCTGCTGGGTATTACGGTTGGTCTCTGGGCGGTCGTTCCGGCTTCCCTGGGCATTTTGATTTATTTCATCAGTACCTACACGGAATCAGTCAGTACTCTATTGACGACGACAGAGGCGGCCGGACCTGCAGCGGGTCTGCAGCGTATTGCCAGTCTGATTGTGATTGACCGCTATCTCCTGGTTATGTTTGCGGCCTATTTCACGGTGATTCTGATTACAGCCCTGCTCAACCATCTTTTTTATGAGAGGGCCTGGATTTTTGCCATCGTGGTGGGAAATGCGGTACTGGCTGTGATTATCTTGTGTGGACGCTATATATTTGAACTTGATTACGAGGTGTGGAGGGTCTTTCTTGAGGTGGCACTCTCTGTACTGATCTGTGTGATATACAGGTTCTTCAGGGGCATCGGGGACGCATCGAGAACGGAGCGGACCGTCTTTGAGGATGATGAATACATTTATTATGTGAAGGCTGTACCCAAACTGAAGGTTGCCCAGAGAGATCATAATGTGAAAGATATTCACTTGGAAGCCCAGGGCGCTGCTACGGGAAAAAAGTCTTTTGAACTTCCCCCCAAGCTGACTGGTCCGGATGAGGATAAAAGTCCTGGGAGGAAGCCGGATCAGACCGGGAAAGGCGGAAGCAAGGAAGCTAATTCTGGAGGAAGATCAGGCAGGGAAGACGCAGCCACGAAGGTGGCCGGCCAGGAAAATTCAACTGTAGTTGATCCTTTAAAAGCTGGGTCCGTAAAGGAAGAGACTCAGAAAGCTGAATCTGCAAAGGAAGAGACTCAGAAAGCCGGCCTTGCAAAGGAAGGGATTCAGAAAGCTGAATCTGCAAAGGAAGATCTGGCGAAAAATGAGGATCGGAAGACTGAGTCTACAAAGGAAGGGCCTGTGAATATAGACCAGGCCAAAGAAGACTTCCCGGCGAAAGAACAGTCCGGAGAGGACTCCTCCAAAAAGCAGTCAGCTAAGGGAGGAGCCTCCGGGAAAGCTTCCGGGGTTTCTAAAAGACAGGGTGGAAAAGGAAGCAAAAGAGGCCGGAAGAAGCCGGCCAGGGACCGGTGAAGCCTGTCTGGCAGTCATTGGGAGTAGAATACTTTCAGTTAAATACGGAAGGGATGACTTAAAATGTACCAGCTGATAAGTGTGGGCGGTATTCCGCAGGCTTTTTTCAATTACATAAATGCGCTCACTATGCCGTCCATGGGTATCCGGGATGTGGTGGAGATTATCATTATCAGTGTAATCGTCTACCAGGTGATCAAGTGGATACAGCTGACCAGGGCCTGGACACTTTTCAAAGGAATTATGGTCCTTCTGCTGTTTTCCCTTTTTGCAGCGGTATTTGAGCTTTCGACCATATCCTGGCTTCTGAGGAATGCCTTTGGTATTGGAATTATGGCGGCAGTTGTCATTTTCCAGCCTGAGCTCAGAAGGGCTCTTGAGCAGCTGGGAAGGCAGAACCTCTTTCGGGGCATCATAGGCGGGGATTATTCCTCCCCCCTGGCTGACCGTATGGATGAGAACACAGTCCGGGAGATCGTCCGTGCCAGCTTTGAGATGGGCGCGGTCAAGACAGGAGCACTGATTGTCATAGAGCAGGCTGTAGGTCTGGGTGAATATGAGCGGACAGGGATCAAGGTGGACGGCCTGGTATCCAGCCAGCTTCTGATCAATATTTTCGAACACAACACACCTCTTCATGACGGGGCTGTTATTGTCAGGGGAGGCAGAATTGTATCCGCAACCTGCTATCTGCCCCTGACTGACAGACTTGACATAGGAAAGGAACTGGGTACCCGCCACAGGGCTGCTGTGGGAATCAGTGAAGTTTCAGACAGTGTGACCATCGTTGTTTCCGAGGAGACAGGCTATGTGTCTGTTGCCAAAGAGGGCACTCTTCAGAGAAATGTAAATGAGGGGATATTGACAGAGATTCTCGAATCAATCTTGGATGATAAGAGCAGCAGCCATAATATGGATGTACTTAAAAAGTGGAAGGATCGATTGAAGAATGGAAAGACTAAAAAACAATAATCTGGGTATGAAGATCCTTTCCGTTGTTATCGCCGTTCTCATATGGTTTCTTGTGGCATCCATAGAGGATCCGGTAATGACGAGAAGAATTTCCGGTATTCCGGTGACGGTGAAAAATGAAGAGAAACTGAAGGAAAAAGGCTATTCCTATGAGATCACCCAGGGTGAGGAAATCAGCATCCAGGTAAGGGGAAGCAAGAGTGTGGTCAGGAAGCTGACCGCTGCGGATTTTAACGCCGTGGCAGATCTCAATGAGCTGTCCATCATGAATTCCATGCCCATCCATGTCACCGCGAAAAATAACAGTGACAAGATCGAAATAACCCTGGGCAATGTAAGCACCATGATCGTCAAGACAGACAAGCTGGCTGAGACCAGTGTTGTAGTGAATATAGAGGTGGAAGGTACCCCGGCTGAGGGCTATGCTGTCGGAGATATGCAGGCCAAGCCCAATCTGATTACCGTAGAAGGCCCCAGGAGTCTTCTGAACAATCTGAAGGAATTCCGGGTTGTTGTAAATGTGGATGGGGCTTCCGATACAGTGGAAGTATCAGCGGTTCCAGACTTGTACGATTCCGACGGCGAGGAGGTAACCAGCAAGCAGCTTACCTACGATGTGAGTACGGTGGATGCCTCAGTGGAGATCTGGAAGACTAAGACCGTGGACCTGGAGCTCACCTATGAGGGTGAGCCGGAGTCGGGATACGAGCTGGTAAGCTTCGACTATGAGCCCAAGCAGCTGACGGTTACCGCCTCGGAAGATGTGCTGGAGGAACTTGATAAGATCACCCTTCCTTCCATATCTATTGAGGGCCGCAATGAGGATTATGAGAAAGATATAGAGATCACCCAGGATATCCTGCCTGAAGGAGTGGAGAATGCTGATACGGATGTAAAGGATGTCAAAGCCCAGGCAACGATCGAAGAGGTGAAACTTCAGACCATGTCCTTTACCTCGGCCAACATCAACGTCCAGGGTAATACCCAGAATTACAATATCGCCTACGATGCGGGAAATGAATATAAGCTCACTATCTACTGCACGGATTCCAGGATGAAGAAGCTTACCATCGGGGATTTCGCTCCCTGGATTAATGTGGCAGACCTGGAGGAAGGAACCCATAAGGTCAAAGTGCGGGTCAAGGATGTGGATGGTGTCTCTGTGGATAAGACACCGAAGATCAGCATCATGCTGACCGGAAGATAACAGTGGTGGACTATGAGGAATAATACAAAGGAGATGCTTTGTCAGGCATTTCTTGAATTGCTCAGAAAATATCCTTTTTCAAAAATAACGATACAAAAGATTGCCGGTTCATGTAATATGAACCGGCAGACTTTCTATTATCATTTTGATAATATTTATGATCTCATGGTTGCTGCATTTACCCGGCATTATGAGAAAACCTGTCCTAAAAACAGGGATGGATCCAGGGAGAAGAGTCTGAGTCAGTTCTTCCACTGGCTGGAGGATAACCGGGCCATGTTCAGGAACGTCTGCGGGACTGCCGAGAGGGAGACCGTCAGGAAGGGCCTCTACCCTCTTGTCAGCCAGACTCTGACAGGAGAGAGGTCCCAGGGACCGCCCAGCCTGGCAGAATTTGAGTACCAGGAAGAGTTTGACAGACATTTTCTGGTGGCAGCCGTCACCCAGTATACACTTGAGTGGGTGGACAGTGATTTCCGGGAGAGACCGGAAAGGATGGCCAGCCGCCTGTGTCGGTTTATGGACAGACTGGACCAGGCCGGTGATGAGAAAAAGATCCTTTACAAAAAGGCAGGGCCCCGGGACCGGCCCGGGCAGGCATGAAGGGAGGACGACTATGATCAGCAGCACGTCAAATGCCAGGATTAAAAATATTATAAAAATTAAGAAAAGCGCGAGGGAACGGAGAAAGCAGGCCTGCTTTCTGGTGGAGGGCCCTCGCATGTTTTTTGAGATTCCCCCGGAGGATATTCTGGAATGCTATATGACCGAGGAATTCGAAGAGAAGCATAAGGACCGGCTTGCCGGCCGCAGCTGGGACCGGATCGGGGAAAATGTGGGCCGGGCCCTGTCTGATACCCAGACGCCCCAGGGTGTTTTTGCTCTGGTCCGGATGAAGGAAATGAAAGCAGAGGAATTACTGCTGGCTGGGGAGAACCAGCCGCCATGTCTTCTCCTGCTGGAGCATATCCAGGATCCGGGTAATCTGGGGACCATGTTCCGGTCTGCGGAGGCGGCAGGCATCACGGGGATCGTGATGGATTCCGCCACAGTAGACCCCTATAATCCCAAGGTAATCCGGTCCACCATGGGATCTGTCTTCCGGCTCCCTTTTGCCATTGTGGATGACATTAAGGAAGCGGGGAGAATCTTAAAAGAGAAGGGAGTTGCCCTTTACGCCGCAGATCTTTCGGGCCAGGTTCTCTACGGCCATGATTTCCGCCAGGCCTGTGCTTTTTTCATTGGCAATGAGGGAAATGGGCTGACTGAAGAGACGGCCAGGCTGGCGGACCGCCGGCTCCGGATTCCCATGGAGGGTCAGGTGGAGTCATTGAATGCATCTATGGCAGCAACGATTATTCTCTATGAACTGGTAAGACAACGGAAATGGGAGTCTTGCAGCCAGGGACCTGTTGAAAAATGAAGGAAGCATAAAGCGTTTATTCATATTGAACAGTAGTGGTAAGATAATCTGATTATTTCTAGTTAAAATATACGTAGTCGAAAGATGAAATCAACACAATTCTTATTTAAAATGTTGGAAAAATATAGGATGCTATGGCAATTTATCATGCAAAAAGACGATAGAAACATACAAAAAGAAGGAATTGTCTAAATACAGAATAATGTTTTTATGTTAAGATATATACACGGGCTTAGTGTGTAATTTGCTAGGCTAATATGTAATGATATAATTTTTATAGGAGGGTTTACTTATGGCTAAGTACATGATGGCGTTAGACGCTGGAACAACTAGTAACCGTTGTATCCTTTTCAATGAGAAGGGTGAGATCTGCAGTGTAGCTCAGGAAGAGTTCACACAGTATTATCCACAGCCAGGTTGGGTTGAGCATGACGCAAAAGAGATTTGGCATACACAGCTTTCCGTAGCTCGTAAGGCAATGGAGCAGCTTAAAGTTACAGCTGCTGACATCGCTGGTATCGGTATCACAAATCAGCGTGAGACAACTATCGTTTGGGATAAGGAAACAGGAATGCCTGTATATCACGCAATCGTATGGCAGTGCCGTCGTACATCTGAGTACTGTGATTCCTTAAAGGAAAAAGGCTTAGTTGACTCCATTCGTGAGAAGACTGGTCTTGTTATCGATGCTTACTTCTCCGGCTCCAAGATTCGCTGGATCCTTGAGAATGTTGAAGGCGTTCGTGCTAAAGCTGAAGCAGGTCAGTTATACTTTGGTAACGTTGATACATGGTTAATCTACAACCTGTCCGGCAAGAAGCTGCACGTTACAGATTACTCCAACGCTTCCAGAACTATGCTGTTCAACATCAACACACTTCAGTGGGATGATGAGATCCTTGCAGAGCTCAACATTCCGAAGAGCATGCTTCCTGAGGCTAAGCCAAGCAGCTCAATCTATGGCATGACAGATGAGTCCCTGTTCGGCGGACGTATCCCGATCGCTGGAGCAGCTGGTGACCAGCAGGCAGCTCTGTTCGGCCAGACATGCTACACAGCAGGTGAGGCTAAGAACACATATGGTACCGGTACATTCATGCTTATGAACATCGGTAAAGAGAAGAAGTTATCCGAGAACGGTCTGGTTACAACAATCGCATGGGGCCTTGACGGAGACGTTGAGTACGCATTCGAGGGTTCCGTATTCGTAGCTGGTGCTGCTATCCAGTGGCTCCGTGACGAGGTTAAGATCGTTGATGCAGCTCCGGATTCTGAGTTCTTCTGTAACAAGGTTAAGGATACTAACGGATGTTACGTAGTTCCGGCCTTCACAGGACTTGGTGCTCCTCACTGGGATCAGTACGCTCGTGGTGCTATCGTAGGCTTAACACGTGGATGTAACAAGGCTCACATCATCCGTGCTACAGTTGAGTCCCTGGCATATCAGACATACGACATTCTTGAGGCTATGCAGGCTGACGCAGGCGTTAAGCTGGCAGCTCTTAAGGTTGACGGTGGAGCTTGTAAGAATGACTTCTTAATGCAGTTCCAGGCTGATATCATTGATGCTCCTGTTCTTCGTCCGCAGTGTGTTGAGACAACAGCTATGGGCGCTGCTTACCTTGCAGGTCTGGCAGTTGGATACTGGAACAGCAAGCAGGACGTTATCGCTAACTGGGCTATCGACAAGAAGTTTGATCCGCAGATGGATGCAGACACACGTGATAAGTTACTCAAGGGCTGGAAGAAAGCCGTTAAGTGTTCTTACGGATGGGCTAAGGAAGACTAATTACAGTTCTTCTGAGCGATCGTTATTTACAGTGATAATCATGAGAGGGTGGAAGCTTTGCTTCCGCCCTCTTTTTCCGTTTATTGTCTTTTCCGGTCCTGTTTGTTATAATGAAGTCTGACCCGTAATTGAGGCCTATATGCAGCTGGCTGTATTTTTTGAGGGCAGGGTCCGGGTTGACCTGGATTTGCCGGAAGGGAAGCAAAGTTACAGAATCTTAAAAGAGGCAGGAGGCAGCCTGGCAAGGCAAAGTTAGAGAGAGGCAGCCCGGCAAAGCAAAGTTAGAGAAGGGCAGCCTGGCAAGGCAAAGTTAGAGAAGGGCAGCCTGGCAAAGAAGCGTTATTGAAGAAGAGTTAATTAAGATGCAAAAGGAAACCGGGAAAAAGATCAGGACAAGGAAAGGATATATAAGATGAAAGTAACATATATAAAACACAGCGGTTTTTTGGTGGAGACGGAAAAGAGCTACCTCTTGTTTGATTACTGGCAGGGAATGATTCCCGATATGGCCTATGGGAAGACTCTCTACATTTTCTCCTCCCACGGTCACCAGGACCATTATAGCCCGGCTATTTTCAAGCTGGAGAACAAGTGCAAGGAAGTCCATTATATTCTTTCATCGGATATCCGTCAGTCCGGCCGGGCCTGGGCCAGGGCTGAAGAGGTTACCTTTATGGACCCCTATGAGAAGCGGCAGGTGGGAGAGTGTCAGATTGAGACCCTCAAATCCACCGATGAGGGTGTGGCCTTCTTAGTGAGACTCGAAGGAAAGGTGATCTACCATGCCGGTGACCTCCATTGGTGGGACTGGCCGGGAGAGCCGGAAGCGGATAACAAGGCCCATGAGATCAACTATAAAAAGGAGATTGAGCGGATCAGAAACGTGGAGATTGATTGTGCCTTTGTGGTTCTTGATCCCCGTCAGGAATATGCCGGGGGCTGGGGGATGGATTATTTTCTGAAAAATGTACGGGCCCATTATATTTTCCCCATGCATTGCTGGGAGGACTATGGTCTGATTACTGATTACAAGAGGAAGATGGACCAGAAACTGATGACCGGCCAGATCATGGAGATAAAGAAACCCGGGGACAGTTTTGAGATCTGAAGAGCAGGTAGTTTGAAGGGTAGGAATTCTGAGGAGCAAGCCTTCTAAAAGCAAGCATAAATATAATGCATGCATATAATGCATGCATATAATGCTTAGATAAAATATACAGTTTCATTCAAAGGACATAATCTGGCTTTTAATAGAACTCTTATATAAATATAATTCCTGGGTAAATAAAACTAATGTATAAATAAAACTTATGTATAAATAAAACTCCTGGACAGCCCGTCTTATGACAAACTCTGTCCAGGAGTTCTTTTTTCACTTATTTGCCGGCTTTGGATGCCAGATAGGCATCAAGACCCTTTTTCCTCAGTTTACAAGAGGGGCAGTGGCCGCAGCCGTCACCGATGATGCCGTTATAGCAGGTTAAGGTTCTCTGCCGGATGACATCAAGGACACCAAGCTGGTCAGCCAGGGCCCAGGTCTCTTCCTTATCAAGCCACATCAGGGGTGTGATGATGTCGAAAGGATAGTCCATAGCCAGATTCAAGGTTACATTAAGTGACTTGACAAAGACGTCCCGGCAGTCCGGATATCCGGAAAAATCGCTCTGGGATACGCCGGTGATAATATCGCTAATTCCCTTCTGCTTGGCAAAGACCGCGGCGTAGGATAGGAAAAGATGGTTGCGGCCGTCCACAAAGCTGTTGGGTGTGCCGCTTTCGGGTGCTTCCTCGTCGACAGGGATGTCGGCCCGGGTCAGGGAGTTGGGAGCCAGCTGGTTTAAAAGACTCATGTCCATGATATACTGGTCTACACCATAGTCCCGGCAGATGGCTCTGGCACAATCCAGTTCCCCAATGTGCTTCTGTCCGTAGTCGAAGGAGAGAGCAAGCACTTTCTTATAACGTTCTAATGCCCAGAAAAGGCAGGTGGTGGAGTCCTGTCCGCCGCTGAAAACCACGACGGCAGCCTCTTTATTCTTCAGTTCCTGCATGTCAGCATATCCTCCATATTTCATCCGTCAAACTATCATCTGGCAGACCAGTCCTGGTCCAAACCAGCCGCCATTCCGGCAGTCTACTGGTTCATCATCATATAAAGCTTGTTCTGTATGGCAGGATTGGTCTCGAACTGGCCCCTCAGGGTGGTGGTCACCGTGGAGGAGGCCTCCTTCTTTATGCCCCGGGCAGCCATGCAGCTGTGGGTGCCATGGATGATGACAGCCACATCTTCAGATCCGGCAGCCTCGCTTACAATCTCAGCGATATCATTGCCCAGCCGTTCCTGCAGCTGCAGTCTCTTGGCTGCCATATCACAGATCCTGGCAATCTTGCTGAGGCCGATCACCCTGTCTGTAGGGATGTAGGCTACGGATACGGACATATCATACATCAGGGCAATATGGTGCTCACAGTAGCTGAATACAGAGATATCCTTGACCAGGACGATGTCCTCGTGGTCGGAGCTGACGGCCAGGTCATCTTTGAAAGACTTGTTAAACATGAGTGCAATCTCATGGTTGCTGTAGTTCATACCCTCAAATACTTCCTGGTACATACGGGCAACCCGGTCCGGGGTTTCCTTAAGGCCTTCCCGGTCGGGATCGTCGCCAAGGGCAATCAGAATTCCCCGGATATGATGTTTGATTGCTTCTTTATCGATTGCCATTAGTTCCTCCTTTATCAAAAAATACTGTCAGACGCCCCGTTTTGCCGGGTCCCAGATGAATTTATGCATCTGAAGCTGCAATCTGGCTTCTGTAAAATGATGGTCCATCATATACTGGACGATGTCTTTTGTGTCTATTTTGCCGAAGACGGCGCTCAGAAATATACCACACCGGTCTCCCAGGTCATGCTTGCTGCAGATCTGCCTGGCCCGGTCCAGGTCCTCCCTGCTGCCAACGACAAACTTTACGCTGTCATCCCCGGTCAGCATGGAGTAGTTGCCGGTCAGCATATGGTCTTCCATGCCGCTGCCTGGACACTTGTAATCAAGGGTAAATACAGGGCGGGGCCGGATGCTCTCAAAAGGAGAGATATCCACGCTTCCATTGGTTTCAATCTCCACCCGGTAGCCCGCCTTGCCCAGGGTCCTGATCAGGTCATCCACATGGTCCGTCAGCAGGGGCTCCCCTCCGGTGAGGGTTACATCCCTGACCTGGCTCTGGTCCAGCCAGGCCAGCAGGTCCTCTGTGGAGAGATACTCACAGGGGCAGCTGTTGCTGCAGGCCCAGGTAGTGTCACAAAAACTACAGTGGAGATTACATCCCCTGAGGCGGATAAAGGCGGCCAGGCGGCCGGCTTCAGCACCTTCCCCGTTGATACTGACAAAATGCTCCGCAACGGGATAGTGATAAGTTCTGCTTTTCTCCATGGTCAGTCCTCCCTGTAAGTGCAGCAGTTCGTCGGTGTCTCATAGACAGTCACGTCATAGACCGGGAACTGCCTTGCCCGGAATTCTTCATAAAAATGCCGGGAAAAACACTCGGAGGTCGGACGGAAGGGAACCTCTGTCAAAACAAGATCTTCTGCAGAGAGAGCCTCTATGGTTAAAGGCTTCAGGCTCCCTTTCTCATAAATGAGCGTATGGTCAAAATAGTCAGCCAGTTCTTTTAAGGTTTGTTTAAAGTCGCTGAAGTCCATGACCATGGCCCGGGATGAGCCTTCGCTTTTCAGTTCCTTTGATGCGATCCGGGCCACAACACGCCAGCGGTGTCCATGGATATTGGAGCAGGCACCGTCGTGGCCTTTGAGAAAGTGAGCGGCGTCAAAGGTTTGCTCAGTTGTCAATAGGTACATAGTCATTCCTCCAATCAAAAATAAAGAATACCATAAGGGCCGGCAGTCCCCGGCAAGGCATTCCTGATTATTATGAGAGGACAGAAATTCATGGAATAAAGTAAAAAATGCTGAGTCTGGTCCCAGCATGTAAAGACATTATTATCGTGAAATGCTGTCCTAGTTTTTTTTAATGACAGGATGGTACAAATGAACTGTCTTTTGGAGTTTAACACGGCTGCAACTTTTTGTAAAGGTTGAATGTTATCCATGGATTCTGTATAATATAGAAAATAAACCGTCCTTTAATAAGAGGGGAGAAAGAGATGACATTTGCCAGCAAAGCAAGACATACAGCCCATAATTTTAAAGGGCACCTGCATACTATCAACCACCACAAGCTGCTGGTTACCCGCATGTGTTTCCAGGTAGGACTCTACCGTCAGGGGCTGTGCCACGATTTGTCCAAGTACAATCCCAGGGAGTTCATTCCCGGTGTCAAATACTATCAGGGCCACCGGAGTCCCATTACCCAGGAGAAGGAGCTGAAGGGCTGTTCTGAGGGATGGCTTCACCACAAGGGAAGGAATCCCCACCATTTTGAGTACTGGATCGATTACAGCTTCCGCAAGGAATACAAGGACAGGAAGTACCTGATCGGGATGAAGATGTCCAAAAAGTATGTAGCGGAGATGGTCATTGACCGGATCTGCGCCAGCAAAAATTACCAGGGAGAGGCCTACAGGGATGACAGTGCCCTGGTCTATTATATGCGGGGAAGAGAAGTGATGCTCATCGATGAAGAATCAGATTATCTTGCCAGATACCTGCTGACCATGCTGGCAGAGAAGGGGGAAGATTACTTTCTTGATTATATGAAAAACCGGCTGCTTAAACATAAAGACAGGGATTACCATGTGGTGGATGGAAGGCTCTACCTGGATTGACAGAGGAGCTTTTCCTGAGAAAAAATAAACATTGATAATATTAGATATAATAAAAATCAGATAGACCTTGAAATTTTGAGAGGTTTGAGCTATAGTATAGCTATAAAACAGCCTGGAATGTTCGAGAGCCCCTGCTTGTTTGAACCTACATTTTTGATTCGGGAGATCTAAATTGTCCACATTGATGACATGCCTTTCCCTGGGATTGGAAGTCAGAGATCCGACTGCGATTACCCACCTGGCTGAGGCTAGGAATCAAATTAGCAGGATACGGCATTTTGGGCACGCGTTTTCTGCCGTCTCATTTTTATGGGGCGGCTTTTTGATACCAGGATTAGTTTACAGGAAGGGTGTCATGGGAGAAAAAAGATTAGTAAATCTATATCAGCTGGTCACGGACTTTATCAAGAAGTGCAGCGATGATCATGTGGGAGCCTTTGGGGCCATGGCGGCCTTCTTTATTCTATTGTCCGTCTTCCCATTTATGATTTTCCTCTTAACCCTGACCAGGTATCTGCCTTTTTCCAAAAATGACCTGATTATCTTTCTGACCAATACCCTCTCCTTTGAGAGTGACGTAATGATCAGGCAGGTGGTGAATGAGATCTACGGAAAGGCGGGAACCACTGTATCGACCATGTCCATTATCATGGCCCTCTGGTCTTCGTCAAGGGGAGTCTATGCCATTTCCCTGGGCCTTAATTCGGTATATGACATCGATGAAAACAGAAACTATTTTGTACTCCGTTTTGTCAGCATGATCTACACTGCCATTCTGGCCCTGCTCATTGCCATGGTCATGGTCATATGGATTTTTGGCAATACTCTCTATGATTATTTTAAAGAACGTTTTGTGGTCCTGGGTAATATTTTAGGCAGCATGGTTCACAAAAGACTCATATTTACAATTATAGTTATGACTATCGTCTTTATGCTGATCTACCAGTATATCCCCAACAGGCGGTCCCATTTTACCCGTCAGCTGCCCGGTGCCCTGATCTGTTCCCTGGGCTGGATCATATGCTCCATAGGAACGGAATTCTACGTGAATAATTTTGGAAGCTTTTCCTATATCTACGGCAGCGTGGCAGGAATTATGGTAATCATCCTCTGGCTCTACCTGTGTATGTCTATCGTCTTCTACGGTGCGGAGATCAATTACTTCCTTGAGAATAAAAAGAACTATCACAAGCTGGTGCGTATTCTGCGGCCTGACTGGACCAGACAGCGGAGGCGGCAGGAGCGGCAGCTTAACAGAGAAGCCAGTCAGAATATATTATTTAGAAATGAGCGGATCAGCATGAGGGCCATTATGAACGGAGACCAGGCAGCTGCCGCCCCAAAAAAGAAAAAGGGGGAAAAGACCGACCATGTATCACCTGAAAAGAAAACTGATTGATGAGATAACGGATTTCATATTTTTAGAGGATCCTCTGGAGAAGGCAGATGCCATATTTATCCCCGGTGACGCCAGGCCGGAGCACACGGAGGAGGCTGCCAGACTCTACGGCCAGGGCTATGCTCCCCTTCTGGTTCCCTCAGGCCGCTTTGCCAAGACTGCCGGCTCCTTTCAGGGCGTGAAGGTGGGAGCTGATAAGTATGGGGACGACTTTTCCTGTGAGGCTGATTTCCTGGAGAAGGTGCTCTTAGACCAGGGGGTTCCCCAGTCGGCCATTCTCAAGGAAGACCAGGCAACTTATACCCTGGAAAATGCAGAGAAGACCAGGGCCCTGCTGGAAGACCGGGGCTATGTGATGGGCAGGGATATCAAAAAGGCCATCGTCTGCTGTAAGGCCCATCATGCCAGACGCTGCTACCTGTATTACGGCATGGTTTTCCCGGAGATCAGTCTGATGATTCATCCCGTTGTTGTGGACGGGATCGGCCGGACAAGCTGGTATGGAACAGAGTCGGGCCGGGAGCTGGTGCTGGGTGAGCAGTCCAGGATCGGCCAGCAGCTGCTGATGATGGAGGGAAGAATCAGCTGGGATTAAAAAGGTTGACATTATTCATTTCATCATATAAAATGGTAAACGTTGTAAAAGATTTGCAATATATAATATAAATGCGATGAAGGTGATGACGGTTCAGCTGGGAGCTGCCGTCAAAGTAGAGACTTGCCATCCTGCAGAGAGAGGGAGCCATCGGCTGGAAGTTCCCTCAGGCCCTGGCCTGTTTTCGAAGTTCTTCACCGGAGCAGCAATCCGCAAAGCTGCCGGCCGGCCGGCGGGAAAGGATTGACGCACGGCGCCCGTTAAGCGCGTTCTGGAGTGCCCGCCAAGGCGGGAACCAGGGTGGTACCGCGATCATACGTCCCTGATTTTATCAGGGGCGTTTTATATTTACCAAGAAAAAGGAGTTTCCACTTATGAAAGAAAGAATCGAACAAATCCGCAAAGCCGCAGCAGCGGCCATTGAGAATGCGGAAAAGATGGAGAATCTCAATGATGTCAAGGTGTCCTATCTGGGCAAGAAGGGTGAGTTATCCAAATTGCTCAAGGGTATGAAAAACGTGGCACCGGAGGACCGGCCCAAGATCGGTCAGATGGTCAACGAAGCCCGGGCCGCCATCGAGGAAAAGATGAAAGAGAAGGTGGACGTCATTCAGAGAGCTTTCCTGGAAGAGAAGATGAAGTCAGAGGTCATCGACGTGACCCTGCCCGGCAAGCATCTGGAATCAGGCCATCGCCATCCCAACCAGATCGCCCTCGACGATATCGAAAGAGTATTTATCGGTATGGGCTATGAGGTTGTGGAGGGACCGGAGATCGAGTATGACCGCTACAACTTTGAGCTTCTGAATATCCCGGCCAACCACCCGGCCAAGGATGAGCAGGATACTTTCTATATCAACAAGGATATTCTCCTGAGAACCCAGACATCCCCTGTCCAGGCCAGGATTATGGAGACAGGCAGGATGCCCATCCGTGTGATCGCCCCCGGCCGTGTTTTCCGGTCAGACGAGGTGGACGCGACCCACTCCCCCTCCTTCCACCAGGTAGAGGGACTGGTTGTGGACAAGGGCATCACCTTCGCGGACCTGAAGGGTACCCTGCAGCAGTGGGCAGAAGAATTCTTTGGTCCGGATACCAAGGTTAAGTTCCGTCCCCATCACTTCCCTTTCACTGAGCCCAGCGCCGAGGTGGATGTCACCTGCTTTAAGTGTGGAGGTAAGGGCTGCCGTATGTGTAAGGGCAGCGGCTGGATAGAGATTCTCGGCTGCGGTATGGTTCATCCCAAGGTCCTGTCAGACTGCGGAATTGACCCGGAGGTTTACAGCGGATTTGCCTTTGGAATCGGCTTGGAGCGTATCACCCTCCTCAAATATGAGATCGATGATATGCGCCTTCTTTACGAGAATGACATCCGCTTCCTCAAGCAGTTCTAGGTGGACTGGTCTCTGCGGGCGGCTGCCGGGAGACAGGAATGGCTTAGCTGAAAATGTTTAAAAATCAATGATAGTTTGTATATAGATTAAGGAGACAATGGAATGAATACACCTATTTCATGGATAAAAGCATATGTTCCGGATCTGGACTGCAGCGTACAGGAATACGTGGACCGGATGACCCTTTCCGGATCCCATGTGGAAAATGCGGTACTGCTGGACAAGAATCTTGAAAAGATTGTAGTGGGAAAAATCGAGAAGATTGAGAGACATCCCGATGCTGACAAGCTGGTAATCTGCCAGGTTAACGTGGGTACGGAGACCGTACAGATTGTAACGGGAGCCCCCAATGTTTCAGAGGGAATCCTGGTACCGGTAGTCCTCGACGGAGGCCGGGTGGCCGGCGGCCATGACGGCAGCCCCAACCCGGAGAATGGCATCAAGATCAAAAAGGGTAAGCTGAGAGGGGTTATGTCCTATGGTATGATGTGCTCCATTGAGGAGCTGGGCAGCAGCCGGGATATGTATCCGGAAGCGCCGGAGAACGGTATCTATATTTTTGATGGCTCAAGGAATGTCAAGCCCGGAGATGACGCAGTGGAAGCGCTGGGCCTTCACGATGCGGTAGTAGAGTTCGAGATTACCAGCAACCGTGTGGACTGCTTCAGTATGATCGGTATGGCCAGGGAGGCGGCAGCTACTTTTGAGAAGCCCTTCCATGCACCGGTGGTTAAAGAGACCGGAGATGATGACGATGTTAATAAATACATCAGTGTCGAGGTGGAGGACACAGACCTCTGTCCCAGATATACGGCCAGGGTTGTAAAGAATATCCGTATCGGGGAGTCACCGGAATGGATGAAGAGAAGACTGGCAGCCATGGGAATCCGCCCCATCAACAATATCGTTGATATCACCAACTATGTGATGGAGGAGTTCGGCCAGCCCATGCACGCCTATGATTTAGAGACCATCCGCGGCGGCAAGATTATCGTAAAGAGGGCTGCCGACGGGGATACTTATCATACTCTGGACGGCCAGGAGAGAAAGCTTGACCACGATGTTCTCATGATCAATGACGCCGAGGGTCCGGTAGGTATTGCCGGTATCATGGGCGGAGAGAACTCCATGGTCACAGACGATATCAAGATCATGCTTTTTGAGGCGGCCAACTTTGACGGTACCAACATCCGCCTTTCCTCCAAGAGAATCGGTCTCCGTACCGATGCTTCCGGCAAGTTCGAAAAGGGCCTTGACCCGGAGAACGCCCTGGCTGCCATGAACCGGGCCTGCCAGCTGGTAGAAGAGCTGGATGCCGGTGACGTTGTGGGCGGTGTGGTTGATGTATATCCCAATCCGGTGGAAGAGGTTACCCTTCCCTTCGAGCCTGACAAATACAACACCTTACTGGGAACCGGGGTTGCTCCGGAGACCATGCTGGAATACTTCAGGAGACTTGAGGTGGACTATGACCCGGAGACCAATCTCCTTCACATTCCTTCCTTCCGTCAGGACCTGCGTTGTTCCGCGGATATGGCAGAGGAGGTTGCCCGTTTCTTCGGCTATGATAATATTCCCACAACCCTGCCCCGGGGCGAGGCTACTGCAGGAAAGAAATCCTTTGCCTCCCGGGTTCAGGATACGGCCATGGAGGTGGCGGAACAGAATGGCTTCTCCGGTGGTATGTGCTTCTCTTTCGAGAGCCCCAAAGTTTACGACAAGCTGCTCATGGATAAGAATGATCCCCTCCGCCAGGCTATCGTGATTTCCAATCCTCTCGGTGAGGATTACTCGATCATGAGGACTGTGGAGGTGGATGGAATCCTCACTTCCCTGGCAGGTAACTTCAACCACAGGAACAAAGATGTCCGCCTTTACGAGTTTGGTAATGTCTACCTGCCCGAGAGCCTGCCCCTGACAGAGCTCCCCGATGAGAGACAGCGGCTGGTGCTTGGCATGTACGGAGAGGGAGACTTCTTCACTCTCAAAGGCGTTCTTGAAGAGCTCTTTGATAAGCTGGGCCTGGCCGGCCAGGTAGAGTATGAGCCCAGCAAGGCCAAAACCTTCCTGCATCCGGGCAGACAGGCCCTGGTGATGCTTGACGGTGTTGAAATCGGTTACCTGGGCCAGGTACATCCTATGGTCTGTGAAAACTATGATATGAGAAAATGTTCTCCTTATCTGGCAGCTCTTGATATGCCTTCCATCGTGGAGAAGGCTACCTTTGACCGAAAGTACCAGGGAGTGGCCAAATATCCGGCTGTCAACCGTGACCTGAGTCTGGTTATGGATAAAAAGATTTTCGTGGGCCAGGTAGAGAAGATCATGAAGGAAAAGGGCGGCAGCTTACTGGAGAGTATTGAACTCTTTGATGTCTATGAGGGAAGCCAGGTTATGCCCGGCAAGAAGTCCGTAGCCTTCAGTCTGGTATTCCGGTCACCGGAACGCAGCCTGGAAGCAGCTGAGGTCAACACTATCGTAGACCGGATTCTCAAGGAACTGGAGAAGAAGGGCATCGAACTGAGAGCCTGATGCCATAGATTGGCAAATTTGGAGATCTGATACTATGACAATGAAAACCAGTGATTTTGCATTTGATCTGCCGGAAGACCTGATCGCCCAGGACCCCCTGGAAGATAGGTCCTCCTCCAGATTGATGCTTTTGGATAAAAATACCGGTGAGATTTCTCACCGGATTTTCCATGATATTACCAATTATCTGAATCCCGGCGACTGCCTGGTTATCAATGATACCAAGGTGATTCCTGCCCGGCTGCTGGGCCAGAAGGAAGGGACCGGGGCCCACATAGAGATCCTTTTGTTGAAGAGGAAGGAAGATAATGTGTGGGAGACCCTGGTGAAGCCGGGTAAAAAATGCAGGCCCGGGGCCCGGGTCAGCTTTGGAAACGGGGAGCTTAAGGCGGAAATTCTGGAAGTACTGCCCGACGGCAACCGCCATGTTAAGTTTTATTATGATGGGATTTTTGAGGAAGTGCTGGACCGGCTGGGTCAGATGCCCCTTCCGCCCTACATTACCCACCAGCTCAAGGATAAAAACCGCTATCAGACAGTCTACGCCAGATATGAAGGGTCAGCGGCGGCACCGACGGCAGGCCTGCATTTTACACAGGACCTGCTGAAGCAGATCGAAGACATGGGTGTCCACATTGCCCGGGTTACCCTCCATGTGGGTCTGGGGACCTTCCGGCCTGTGAAGGTGGATAATGTACTGGACCACCATATGCACTCAGAGGCCTACCAGGTGACGGAAGAGGCGGCGGACCTGATTAACAGGACAAAGGAGGCCGGGGGCCGGATCATTTCTGTCGGGACCACCAGTACCCGGACCCTGGAATCGGCAGCATCTGATGACGGCCGGGTCCATGCCGGCAGCGGGGATACGGATATCTTTATCTATCCCGGCTACAAATTCAAAGTTATCGATGGGTTGATTACCAATTTCCATCTTCCGGAATCCACTTTGCTGATGCTGGTGTCAGCCCTGGCCGGCCGGGACCATGTCCTCCATGCCTACCAGGAGGCGGTCAGGGAGAAGTACCGCTTTTTCTCCTTCGGAGATGCCATGTTTATCCACTGATACTCATCAGCCGGTAAAAATATAAATATTGGATTTATATAAATATATTTGAATGTATTGCGGAGATAACATTACTTCAGATCAGCACGAAATATAATGAAGATCCGGCAGTAGTCTGGCCCGGTGTTAAAACACATATAAAAAAATATAAAATTTTTATAATTACATTTGAAAGTATATAAAGACATAGAAAAGCAAGCCGGGGACGCATCCCCGGCTTGCTTTATGGTTAAGGAAGTATTTTGTATTATTAGTTTTCTGCTGGTCTGAAAACCCTTAGAGCTGGGGACCGGCCTTTACTAAATCCTTGCCAGCCTCGTTAGTGGTGTATTTTACGAAATTCTTAGTGAATCTGGAAGCCAGGTCTTTGGCCTTCTCATCCCACTCAGCAGCATCTGCGTAGGTGTCGCGGGGATCGAGAATACCAGTGTCAACGCCCTTGAGCTCAGTCGGTACTTCCAGGTTGAAGTAAGGAATGGTCTTGGTGGGGCTGTTCTTGATATCGCCATTGAGGATAGCGTCGATGATGCCGCGGGTATCCTTGATGGAGATCCGCTTGCCTGTGCCGTTCCAGCCGGTATTAACCAGGTAAGCCTTGGCTCCGCTCTTCTCCATTCTCTTTACAAGCTCCTCGGCGTACTTGGTCGGGTGAAGCTCTAAGAAGGCCTGGCCGAAGCAGGCGGAGAAAGTAGGTGTGGGCTCTGTGATGCCACGCTCTGTGCCGGCCAGCTTAGCAGTGAAACCGCTGAGGAAATAGTACTGGGTCTGCTCCGGAGTCAGAACGGAAACAGGGGGAAGTACACCGAAGGCATCGGCGGAAAGGAAGATTACATTCTCAGCAGCGGGAGCAGCGGAAACCGGACGTACGATATTTTCGATATGATCGATGGGGTAGGAGACACGGGTGTTCTCTGTCACGCTCTTGTCAGCGAAATCGATCTTGCCGTTCTCGTCGAGGGTAACATTCTCAAGGAGAGCATTTCTACGGATGGCATTGTAGATGTCCGGCTCAGATTCCTTATCCAGGTTGATAACCTTGGCATAGCAGCCACCCTCAAAGTTGAAGACGCCATTGTCGTCCCAGCCGTGCTCGTCGTCACCGATCAGAAGACGCTTGGGATCTGTGGAAAGGGTAGTCTTGCCGGTTCCGGACAGACCGAAGAAGATGGCAGTATGCTCCCCGTTCATATCTGTGTTGGCGGAGCAGTGCATGGCCGCGATACCCTTAAGAGGCAGGTAGTAGTTCATCATGGAGAAGATACCCTTCTTCATCTCCCCGCCGTACCATGTGTTGAGGATCACCTGCTCACGGCTGGTTACATTGAAGACAACTGCGGTCTCAGAATTGAGGCCCAGCTCCTTGTAGTTCTCAACCTTGGCCTTGGAAGCTGTGTATACAACGAAATCCGGTTCAAAAACCTCCAGCTCTTCTGCTGTGGGACGGATGAACATATTTTTTACGAAATGTGCCTGCCAGGCAACTTCCATGATAAAGCGGACTGCCATGCGGGTGTCCTTGTTAGTGCCGCAGAAAGCGTCTACAACGTAGAGCTTCTTACCGGAGAGCTCCTTGATCGCCATTTCCTTGCAGGCTGCCCATGTCTCGGCGGAAGCAGGATGGTTGTCATTGGGATACTCAGGAGTTGTCCACCACACTGTATCCCTGGATGTCTCGTCCATGACGATGAACTTGTCTTTGGGGGACCGGCCGGTGTAGATACCGGTCATAACATTCACTGCGTCAAGCTCACTTAACTGGCCCTTGTCGTAACCGGTAAGGGACGGATCCATCTCAGCTTCAAAAAGCTCTTCATAGGAAGGATTGTGGATGATTTCTGTTGTGTCGGTGATACCATATTTTGTTAAATCGATTACAGCCATAACTAACCTCTTTTCTTAAATTAGAAAGTGTTCATACCTCCGGGTATGAGGGTTGATAAGGAACCATGTATTTGAATGCGGTAAACCGCAGATTCATCTAATGCCCTACATTATAAGCCTTAATCCCAGAAATACAATAAACGATTCCTGGCTTTTGCCTAATTATTAACAAATATTTGAGAGTGACCAGACTTAAAAAAGAATGTGCCACTAAAATACAGGCTATCAATTATTAATCTTTGAAGCAGATGAATCAAATGCTGTCAAAAGTTTCGGTTGATTCAATCAGACCAGACAGGTGGACCAGGATATCCCAGAGGACGACCCGGTAAAAATAATAGAGTATAAGGGCAATATAATTGCAAATTAACTATGTTTGACCCGGATTGTTATTATAATATGGAATAAGATGCCTGTCAAGCCAATATGAATTATCAAATAAGCCAGGCTTCATTTTGTGGCTTGTTATTTTTTTCACTGAAATGCGGCAGGCTTATATGAGAAAATAGAAAGGTTTCATTTGAAAAGAATCGTGAAAGTGAACAGTATTTTACTGGATCAGGCACTGGATGCCGAATTTTTCCGCAAGCTTCCTGGAAGCGGTATTTTCTTTCTTCAGGCTGACCCTGATGGGGAGGTTGGGGTAGAGCTTGCTCAGGTAGTCCAGGAGGACAGGCAGGACCTCTGTCCCTATCCCCTGGCGCCGGTAATCCTTTTTCAGGGAGTAACCGATTTCAATATAGTCGTCTTCGGGCGTGTTAAAGCCCACCAGGCCCAGGAAGGACCGGGTCTTTTTGTCGATGACGGCGTAGAAGCCCAGGTTGAAAAGGGAATATTGGTTGGAAATGTAGGCCTTGAGAAAAGTTTCGCAGTGGATCTCTCTGAGTCTGGAAGTCATGTACTCAGGCGGAAAGAAGAGGGCGTCACTGTTCTTAAGGTTGTCCGTGTCCAGCTCAATCAGGTCATTAAGGTCTGCCATGGATAATTCCCTGAGGATATAATTGGGGCTTTGACCCACCTGCAGGGGCAGACGGTAGTAGCGGCAATAGATTTCTTCGAGAAAGTCCGGGCTTATGAGATCAGCCGGCAGGTCTTCTTCCTCCAGCCGGATCATGTAGGGGGTGCCGAAGAGAGATTCGCCTTTGTTGAAGGGGTGGGAGACGGCTATGACAGGAAGGCCGCACTGACTCGCTTTTTTGATCAGAGCATCCCTGTCACAGAAGATAAATGTCCGTCTCGAGTAAAAATCTTTGAAATGTAAATCTTCATTATTGTGGAATTCTATGTTATAGTTATAATAATATTTTTTTAATGAGAGACCGACCGCTTTTTCCTTCGGGAAGGCTGTGTAGAACAGCAGGGTGTACCGGGGGATATTTTTCATGAAAACGCACCTTTTTTCATATCTGCAGCAAGGGATTTTAGAAACTTGACAGACCGGTATGGCGCAGATTTTCCAGGAAGTATAAGCCGGGTGCAGGCCTGCGGGTACAAGCGGAATTCTGTCTGCCCTTATAATATGATAAGTGGGGGAAAAGGTCAATATCAGTCGGGCTCTCCTGTGAATCCTACCGCCGGATTCACCTTTAATTATGTACATTTACTCTTGGAGCTAAGAATTGCATGGGTCTGTGAAGACCGGCAGACTCCTGCAGGATCCATGATTTGATAGAATTACTTTTGGAGGAAGCTATGTCAGAAGAGAATCGAAGCAAAGACCTTGAACAGCCAGTCACATCTTCTAATGCTCCGGGCAATGGACCTCTCCACAAGAGGTATCAGCCTGAACAGGAGCCCCCCAGGAAGAAGCACCCCGTACTGAAGGCAATCGGACGCTTCTTTTTGCTTGTTATTTTCATTATTGTGTCCCTGGCTATGACCTTCGTCTATTCCATGTGGCATGAGTATTCCAGGACCACATCGGCGGGAGGAGAGGCGGTCCGGGTGACCATTCCCAAGGGGGCTACATCCAGGGATGTGGCCAGGATTCTCCAGCAGGATGGTATCGTCCGCTATGAGTATCCGTTTCTGGTCAAGCTCTACCTGTCCGAGTACCGGGGCAGGATCCGCTATGGAACCTACCAGCTGACTAATACCATGAGTCTTGAGGATATTCTCAAGATTATTACCTCCACCGGCAATGAACTGACCCTCAGTATTCCGGAGGGCTATACCATTGCCAGGATAGGCCAGAAGCTGGAAGAGGAGGGAGTGATGACGGCCGCCGAATTCACCCAGGCCATGGAAAAGGCAGCGGCTGACTTTGCCTATGCCAGTATCCTTCCTTCCAAAGACAAGGTCTTCTACCAACTGGAGGGATATGCCTACCCAAGTACCTATTATCTGACGGAGGATATCACCGGTGAGGGACTGGCGGATAAGATTCTGGCGGAATTCAAGATGCGTTTTACAGGAACCAGGCAGGACCAGGCCAAGGCCAAGAATATGTCTGTGGAAGAGGTGCTGATCCGGGCGTCCATGGTTCAGATGGAGACCCAGAAGGAGAATGAGTTCCCCATCATCGCCCAGATCATCCAGAACCGGCTTGACAAGAAGATGAAGCTGCAGTTTGATTCCACAGTGGTCTACGCCGTCACCAACGGCCTTTATGGCAAGGACCAGGTGCTCTACTCTGATCTCAAGTATGATTCTCCTTATAATACTTACCTTTATGAAGGTTTGCCGCCGGGACCCATCTGCAGTCCCAGCCTTAAGGCCATCGATGCGGTGCTGAACCCCGAGCCCAATAATTTCCTCTTCTTCCAGGAGGATGCCACAAAGGATGACGGGTCCAACCTTTTCTTTGAGACCTATGAGGAGCATGAGGCAGCCTCCAAGACGGCCGAGAAAGCACCTACGGCAGCTTCCACCCAGGCAGAGCCGGCCCAGGAAGAGACGGCTGCCCAGGAAGCCGGTGAGTCGGACAAGGAAAAAGAACAGGAGAAGAAGTAGTAGGAGAGTGTGGAAGAGGATCCGCACAGGGACTGAAGGATCCGGATAAGCATATAGTGATTATTACCAGGGATGAAATCTGATCAGGTTTCATCCCTTTTTTCAGTCAGTAAGGCTTTGCAGGCGGGCAGCCAGGTTTTCCCGGGGGACTTATTTTCATGAAAGCCCTATTTAGGGGAATGGACGCAGGAGAATGATTATCAGGAGATCTGCTTCTAAGGGATATGTATACAGGAATAATATTTTAGAATAATTGCTTCTATAACATATAATTTTTCTTTTAACAAAATCAATTTAACAATATTTTAACAATATTTAAGCAAAGGAAGTAGCTGTCTGTAACTGAAAATGTTTTATAAGGGGGAGCATATGAAGGAGTTTTCTTTACGGGTCAGGGCCCTGGCCGGGGCGGGACTGGCAGTCCTTGAGTGGAGATTGGGCCCGGTGGCAGGGACCCTGCCCGACCGGCTTATGGAATGGATTTTTTTATGTATTATAGTCAGCGCGGCGGTGATGGATGCCAGGACCATGGTGATTCCTGACCGCTACGTAGGGGAACTTTTTATTCTGGGAACTTGCCGGTTGGTCTGGCAGTGGATAGCCGGGGAGCCGGAAACCTGGGGCCAGGAGGCCCTTTTTGCATGGCCGGCCGGCCTTGTCCTGGACCGGCTGCTTGCCCTGGTCTGCCTGAGCCTGCCCCTTTTGCTCCTGGCAGCCGCCCTGCCCGGCAGCATGGGGGGAGGGGATATCAAATTGCTGGCGGCAGGAGGCTTTTATTTGGGGGTCAGGCAGCTTTTTGTCTCTTTCCTGGCAGCCATGGTTTTTGCCGGGCTTGTCGGAGCGGCCCTTCTTGTGTCAGGCAGGGTCAGGCCGGGTGACGGGATTCCCCTGGGCCCCTTTCTTTGTGGGGGCATGGTGATGGCGCTTATAATGAGGGGCTGAAAACTTCCGGAGCCAGGGTTTTCTCTGCCGGAACCGGCCTGGTCTATCAATAATCAATAAAAGCTTACTGATAAAAAGTGTACTTTTTAGAGCTTAAATGGTAAAAAATTCCCTTTTTCCGGCGGGGAACCTGCACTGGATGAGAAACAATATCGTTTTTTCTTTACATCAAAATGAATTAATGATAAAATTGTGTCAAATTATAAACCATTACTATTACTAACCAAAAGGAGGAACTAATATGCCAAGAGCTAAACAGTCTATGGATGGAAATACGGCTGCCGCTCATGTCGCTTATGCGTACACTGACGTAGCTGCTATTTATCCTATTACACCGTCCAGTCCCATGGCTGATTCCATTGACCAGTGGGCAGCAGCAGGACAGGAGAATATTTTTGGCAATCAGGTTGTGGTAAGTGAGATGCAGTCTGAGGCCGGTGCAGCCGGTACCGTACATGGATCACTCGCAGCCGGAGCAATCACAACAACATTTACTGCTTCCCAGGGACTTCTGCTGATGATCCCGAATATGTACAAGATTGCCGCTGAGCAGCTTCCCTGTGTATTCGACGTATCAGCTCGTACCGTTGCTACCCAGTCCCTGAACATTTTCGGTGACCACAGTGATGTTTATGCATGTCGTCAGACTGGTTTCGCTATGCTGGCTGAGACCAATCCTCAGGAAGTTATGGACTTAAGCCCGGTTGCACATCTGGCAGCAATCGAGGGCAAGGTGCCGTTCATCAACTTCTTTGATGGTTTCCGTACCTCCCATGAGATCCAGAAGATTGAAAAATGGGATTATGAGGATCTGAAAGAAATGTGCAACATGGAGGCTGTTGAGAAGTTCCGTGCTCATGCACTGAATCCGGAGACACCGGCCATGCGTGGTTCCCATGAGAATGGTGACGTATTCTTCCAGCATCGTGAGGCATGTAACTCTCTCTATGACGCCCTGCCTGCAGTAGTAGAGAAGTACATGGCTAAGATCAACGAGAAATTAGGAACTAATTATGATCTCTTCAACTACTATGGTGCCGCAGATGCTGACCGTGTCATCATCGCTATGGGTTCCATCTGTGACGTGGCTGAGGAAGTTATCGATTATCTTACCACCAAGGGTGAGAAAGTCGGCCTGATCAAGGTTCGCCTTTATCGTCCGTGGGTATCCTCCGCACTGCTTAAGGTTATTCCTGAGACAGCTAAGAAGATTGCTGTTCTTGACCGTACCAAAGAGCCGGGTGCTCTGGGAGATCCCCTTTTCCTCGATGTTGCCGTTACACTCCGTGAGGCAGGCCTCAATGATATCATTCTCACAGGCGGCCGCTATGGTTTAGGTTCCAAGGATACACCTCCGAGCTCCGTATTTGCAATTTACAAAGAGCTGGAGAAGGATGATCCCAAGCCACGTTTCACCATCGGTATCGTGGATGATGTGACCAACCTGTCCCTGCCGGAGGTTAAGCCGGCTCCGATCACATCCACTCCCGGAACTGTTGAGTGTAAGTTCTGGGGTCTCGGCGGAGACGGTACTGTTGGTGCCAACAAGAACTCCACCAAGATCATCGGTGACCACACAGATAAGTTTATCCAGGCTTATTTCCAGTATGACTCCAAGAAGACCGGAGGTATCACCATCTCCCATCTCCGTTTCGGCGACAACCCGATCAGGAGCCCATACTACATTAACCAGGCTGACTTCGTAGCATGTCATAACCCATCCTACGTTGTTAAGGGTTACAAGATGGTTCAGGACGTTAAGCCGGGCGGAATCTTCATGATCAACTGCCAGTGGACTGACGAAGAGCTGGATCACCACATGCCTGCAGCATCCAAGAAATATATCGCTGACAACAACATTCAGTTATACACTATCAACGCTATCGACAAGGCTATTGAGATTGGTATGGGCAAGCGTACCAACACCATCCTTCAGTCTGCTTTCTTCAAGCTGGCTAACGTTATGCCGATCGATGATGCCGTAGATTTCATGAAGTCAGCAGCCAAGAAGTCCTACTCCAAGAAGGGTGACGCTGTTGTAGAGATGAACTACAAGGCCATCGACGCCGGTGTTGACGCAGTTCACAAGGTTGAGATCCCTGCATCCTGGGCTAACCCGGCAGCAGACGCTCCGGCTCCTGAGCTTACAGGACGGCCAGCTACCATTAAGATGGTTAAGGAAGTTATGGAACCGATCAGCCTCATGGACGGCGACAACCTGCCTGTATCCGCTTTCAAGGACAATGCAGACGGCCAGTTCGAGCTGGGCGCTTCCGCTTACGAGAAGCGTGGTACTGCTGTAAGTGTTCCTGAGTGGGATCCCAACAAGTGTATCCAGTGTAACAACTGTGCCTTTGTATGTTCCCATGCTACCATCCGTCCTTTCATGCTCAGTGATGAGGAAGTGGAGGCAGCTCCGGATAACATCAAGCTGGCAGATGTAAGACTGAAGAAGGCAAATATGTACAAGTACACCATGAGTGTATCCCCGCTTGACTGTATGGGATGCGGCGAGTGTATCACCGTATGTCCGGCAGACGCCATCAAGATGGTACCGCAGGAGTCCCAGGCAGCAGAGCAGCCTGTATTCGATTACTTAGTAGCCAAGGTTGGAAGAAAACCGGAAGCACCGGCAGACACAACACCGGTAGGTTCCCAGTACAACCAGCCGCTGCTTGAGTTCTCAGGCTCCTGTGCAGGATGTGCAGAGACATCCTATGCCCGTCTGATCACTCAGCTCTTTGGTGAGCAGATGTACATCTCCAATGCTACAGGATGTTCCTCCATCTGGGGCGGACCTGCAGCAACCAGCCCATACACAGTAAATAAAGACTCCAAGCAGGGACCGGCGTGGGCTAACTCCCTCTTTGAGGATAACGCAGAGCATGGTTTCGGTATGTTCCTCGGCCAGAAGACCTTACGTAACCAGGCTATCGCTAAATTAGAGAAGATGGCAGCCTCCGACAAGGCTACCGCTGAGTTCAAGGCAGCATTTGACAAGTTCATGGCTACCAAGGAAGATACCAAGAAGAACGCCGCAGACGCCAAGGCTCTCATCGTTGAGGTTGAGAAGGCCGCAGCAGCAGGATGTCCGGATGCCAAGGAAGTTCTTGCCAAGAAGCAGTACCTGGCTAAGAAGTCCGTATGGATCTTCGGTGGTGACGGATGGGCATACGATATCGGCTTCGGCGGACTGGACCATGTCCTTGCTTCCGGCGAGAACGTAAACGTAATGGTATTCGATACAGAGATGTACTCCAACACCGGTGGACAGGCTTCCAAGGCTTCCAATATCGGTGAGGTATGTCAGTTCGCGGCAGCTGGTAAAGAGATTGGCAAGAAGAGCCTTGCTGAGATCGCTATGAGCTATGGATATGTATACGTAGCACAGATCGCCCTGGGCGCTAACCCGGCTCAGACTGTTAAGTGTCTGACAGAGGCTGAGGCCTATGACGGACCGTCCCTGATCATCGGTTATGCACCTTGCGAGCTTCACGGTATCGCTAAGGGTGGTATGAACCATTGTCAGGATGAGATGAAGAAGGCTGTAGCATCCGGCTACTGGAACCTCTTCTCCTTCGATCCGGCCAAGAAGGCAGCCGGCAAGAATCCATTTACCCTGACCTCCAAGCCAGGCGATGGAACTTACCAGGCCTTCCTTAACAATGAGGCTCGTTACACCCGTCTTGTTAAGCCGTTCCCGGAGAGAGCAGAGAGACTCTTTGCCAAGTCCGAGGAAGTGGCTATGGAGCGCTACGAGCATCTGAAGAAGCTGGTTGAGCTGTATAAATAATCACATAAGGACCACTGATGTCATTGAGACTGGAGAGGGCTTTTCCCAGTTGAAGGTCAATGATGCATCTATGATGGTCTGAAGCATATAATACAGGCCTCTGGTCCGGGAGTCATCCTGGGGTGGAGGTCTGTTTATTTCTAGTGGGTATTTTTGCTTTATTAGAATTATTTTTTGGGAACAGAAAGGGAGCTTGAAAGCAGGACCGTTTTTTTAAAGAGAGGCTTAATTTACGAGAAAGGCTTTTAGAAAGGTCTTATATCTTATAATAGAAAAAATGGATCCTATCCAAGAAGAAATGAGGAGAACATGTTTTATTTAAATGAGAGTGAGAAAGAGCACAGGCACGGGGACCATGGTCCCAAATACCTGGAGCAGGGTCCCAGAATGAATTTCGGCATCGTCCAGCTGCAGCCGGGCAATGTGGTGTCCCCCCATGTCCACCGGGTCATGCAGGAGAGTTTTTTTATCCTGGAAGGCTGTGTGACCATGGAGGTGGAAGGCCAGCTTGTGAGACTGGAAAAGGGGGATTACATTCATTTAGAGCCAGGTGAGGCCCACAAGATTTATAATGAGGGGACTGAGGTTTTAAGAATGGTTGTGACAGCAGCACCCTATGTAGAAGGTGACAAGGAGGCTGTGGAATAGAGGTCCGCAAATCTATATCAGCAGATATGGCAGGAGTCCGGATTGGAGACATGCCGGTGCCGGAACCATAATATTGAAACAGAGACAAAGAATAGTTGAGGAAAGAGAGGCTGCCCTATGAGTTACGAAGTGATTGCGCTGGATCTGGACGGAACCCTGACCAACAATAAAAAAGAAATACCGGAAAGAACCAAGGAGGCCTTGTTTGACATCATGAAGCAGGGAAAGAAGGTAATTCTTGTATCCGGCCGTCCTGTCTATGGGGTCCTGCCGGTGGCTAAAGAGTTGAAGCTTGACCAGCTGGGAGGCTATGTCATGGGCTTTAATGCAGGCCAGGTAGTGGACTGCCGGACCATGGAGGTCATCCAGAATTATCTGCTGCCGGACCAGGTGATCGAGCCGGCCCTGCGGATTGCTGAAGACTACCCCGGGGTCTGTCTGACTTCCTACAAAAAAGATAAGATTATCGTCAACCGGGAAGCCAACCGCTACGTCATGGTGGAAGCTTATTCCAACAAGATGCCCGTGCTGGTCTGTGAGGATTTTCTTGACCAGCTGGACCGGCCCTTGAATAAGCTGCTGGTCTGTGGGGAACCGGAATATGTGGCAGAGATTCTTAAAAAGCTGGGAGACCAGTTTGGGGATATTTTAAATCTTTTTCCCTCGGAACCCTTTTTCGGGGAAGTCATGCCAAAGGGAATTGACAAGGGTTACTCCCTGGGCCTCTTGATGGAAGAGCTGGGTTACCGGCCGGACCAGGTCATCGCCTGCGGGGATTCGGGCAATGACATACCCATGATCCGCTATGCGGGTCTGGGAGTGGCCATGGAAAATGCCATGGAAGAGGTCAAGGAAGCGGCCGACTATATTACAGGGACCAACGAAGAAGAAGGGGTTCTTGACGTGATCCGCAAATTTATGCAGTAATGCCGGTCTGGAGGGAAAAGCAATGAAGAAACTGACTGATTACTTGAGAAATAAAAAAGATTTCTCTGACATTCTGCTGGTTTCGGACCTGGATGGAACCTTGATGAACCGGAAAAATGAAATCAGCGAGGAAAACAGGGCTGCCCTTGGGGAATTCATGGACCTGGGCGGTCGCTTTTCCATATGCACCGGCCGGGTGATTGATACCACGGAATGGCTCAGAGTGCCGTCCAACAGCCTGGCAATCCTCCATAATGGTGGGTCCATATATGATTTTGAAAAGAAAGAAATTGCCTGGACCATGCCCATGCCCGATGAGACGGCGGCTTTGATCCGGGAATTACAGCGGCAGTTCCCTAAGATGGCCTGGGTGGTATACACGGCTAAAGATCATTACATCTTATATGAGAATGAATGGTCGGACTGGCTGACCGACTTAGAAGGCGGCAGGGGAGGCAGGACGGGTTTTACTTTTGATCAGATCACAGAACCCATTCTCAAATTTGTTGTCCCTGCTTCCCCGGAGCAAATCCAGGAGGTAAAAGGCTTCATGGATGAAAAATACCGGCAGGAGGTCAACCCGGGAATCAATTATACGGTCTCCCTCCCAACCTTGTTTGAGTTTACCGGTAGCCGGTCTGACAAGGGGGAAGCCTTAAAAATGCTTTCCCGGATGACTGGGGTCGCCATGGATGACATTATATATTTGGGGGATAATATGAATGATTACAATGCCCTCAAATATGCCGGTCTGGCAGTGGCTCCGGAGAATGCCCTGAAACCGGTCCGGGAGATTGCGGACTATGTATCCGTCGACCAGGATGAGCATGTCATGGCAGACCTGCTGGCCATCATGAAAAAGGAATTCTTTAATAACAGGTAGCTGTTTTGAAGAATCAAAAAACTTCTCCCTGGAGAGGCAGGGAAACTATGAAAGAAAGGACCGCCATCCCTGGTGCTATAAAAAAAGAACTGCTATCCCAGGTGGCACAAAATGGAAATGCTATTTCAATTAGTACCAAAAAGGACCGCCATCCCTCTTAAGAGATAGCGGTCCTTTCTTGCTTGAAGCAGAGTATCTAACTACTATATATTTACCCTAAGCCAAAGCCTGGCTTAAAGCATATTTTCGTCATAAAAGAGCATGTTTTCCCTGACCAGTTCCGTCTTTCCCTGTTTGCAATCGACCATGATGGCAGAACAGTTTTTCCCAAAGGGAGTCTCCCAAAGCTTGTCGAGGGGCCGGCCGGTCAGGCTGAGGATCAGGCAGTGCAGAATGGTTGAGTGGGAGGATACCAGGATGGTATTGTAGCTGCCCTCTAAAGGCAGGATGACCTCCCGGTAAAAAGAAACGATCCGGTCTGTGATCCCGGGAAAAGATTCGGCACCGTCGATAGGCTGGTAAGAGGCCGGCTCATAGAAAAAGTCCCGGTAGCGGGCTAAAAGACGATCATGGAGGGCATCTGCGAAACATTTTCCATTATCCCTGCCAAAGTCAATTTCTTTCAGCCGGTCATCGGTCAGGATCTCCAGGGGCCTGTCCCTGCGCAGAATCTCTGCCGTGATGTAGGACCGGTCTAAGGGACTGGAGAAGATACAGTCAATGGGAAGGTCCTTCATCCCCTCAGAAGTCAGCCGGGCCTGCGCCAGTCCTTTCTCATTCAGGGGAATATTTAACTGACCCTGTAATTTTTTTTCGATATTCCAATCTGTCTGGCCATGTCGGATAAAATAGATAATCATAAACTCTCCTTTTTGCCTGCTGCCGCTAGTTCAGGACCATTATAACTGATTTCCCCGGTAAGGGAAAGGCTGAATTGCCGGAGGAGGAGTTACAGCTGAGAAGAAGGGATGGATTATAGCCGGGAACAGACCTTTGCGGGTCAGGGATATTTACAGGTAAAAAGTACATCAGGAAATAGGGACATAGACTATTTAATTCCTTGCAGGATTGTCCGATTTGGGTTATAATTTCTTCGTTTTGACATCAAAGGGACAGGGCCGGTCTGACTGCCGGTTCTGCGAGTGCTTAAGAAGGAGAAAAGTATGAAAAGAGAAGGATTTGGAACGAGACTGGGATTTATCCTGGTCAGTGCGGGCTGTGCCATAGGCCTGGGAAATGTATGGCGGTTTCCCTTTATCACCGGCCAGTATGGCGGTGGATGGTTTGTTTTATTTTATCTGGTTTTTCTTTTAATTATGGGCGTCCCCATTCTCTCCATGGAGCTGGCGGTTGGAAGGGCCAGCCGGCAGAGTGCCACCATGGCTTTTAAGAAGCTGGAGAAGCCGGGGACCAAATGGCATCTTCACGGCTGGGCCTGTCTTCTGGGCAATTACCTGCTGATGATGTACTATACGACAGTGGCCGGCTGGCTGGTGGCATATTTTTTCAAATTTGCCACAGGCAGCTTTCAGCCAGGGATGACCACGGACCAGGTAGGTCAGGTCTTTAACAGCCTTCTTGCCTCTCCTCTGGAGATGACTTTCTGGATGGGGCTGACTGTTCTTCTGGGCTTTTTTGTCTGTTCCAAAGGCCTGGAAAATGGTATTGAAAAGATTACTACCGTTATGATGTCTGCCCTGCTGGTCCTGATTCTTGTTCTGGCAGTCCACAGCATCCTGCTTCCCGGCGGTGGGGATGGACTAAAGTTCTTCCTGGTCCCCAGCCTGGAAAGGGTTCAGGCATCCGGCCTGGCCAACGCCATTACCGCAGCCATGAACCAGGCCTTTTTCACCCTGAGTGTGGGCATCGGCTCCATGGCCATCTTCGGAAGCTATATGAGTAAGGAGAATACCCTGGCCAAGGAGGCGGCAGTTATCTGCGGCCTGGATACCTTTGTAGCCATCATGGCCGGCCTGATCATATTCCCGGCCTGCTTTGCCTACGGGGTAACGCCCGACCAGGGACCCTCCCTGATCTTCTTAACCCTGCCCAATGTATTTATCAATATGGGAGCGGGCAGGGTCTGGGGAAGCCTCTTCTTCCTCTTTATGACCTTTGCCAGCTTTTCCACGGTAATCGCTGTCTTTGAGAACCTGATATCTATGCTCATGGATTATTTCGGCATCAGCCGGGGCCGGTCGGTCCTCATTAATCTGATTCTGGTTTTCTTCGGCAGCCTGCCCTGTGTTCTGGGCCACAATCTCTGGAAGGACCTCCACCTGATCAGAGGCATGGATGTGCTGGGTTCCGAGGATTTCCTGGTCAGCAATCTTCTGCTGCCGGGCGGGTCCCTGATCTACCTCCTCTTCTGCGTCAGCAGGTACGGCTGGGGTTTCGACAATTATCTGGAAGAATGTAACCAGGGGGAAGGCCTCTGCATTTCCCCGCGCCTGCGGCCCTACTTTACCTATGTACTGCCCCTGCTGATTCTGCTTATCCTGGCTAATGGACTGATTTAGTCCCAGACTGAGGATCAAGGGATGAATCCTCAGGATTTCTGGCCAGTTAAGGCAGATATTTAAAAAGATGATGAAAGGACATGAAGGTGGCCGGTCGGCTTGCTTTCATGTCCTTTTGTTATGACTGGGACGGAGTGGTAGTCTGGCTCTCCTGCAGTCCGGTTCTCCTGCAGTCTGGCTCTCCTGCGGTCCGGCCAGCCGGAAGTCTGCTTAACCGGAAATCTGCTTAACCGGCATTCTGCTTCACCGACAGTTTTTTCAGGTAAGCATTTTCTGCTAAATATATTATATATTCTTTCCAAATAAGTTATAATAATAAAATAAAATTTGACTAAAGATTAAGACCGGAGTCTGCCGTCGGAGAAGGGACGGCTTTTGGAACGGAAGAGATCGGGAAGGAAGGCCTATGCTGTATAATGAGATTGCGGAAAAATTTATTACCAGGCTGACAGCCTATACAAAATACAACATTAACATCATGGACGACAAGGGGATTATCATTGCCAGCCGCAATCCCGAGAGGGTGGGTACCTTCCATGAGGCGGCCTTTGATATCATCAGCAACAATAAGGAGATTATCCATGTGTCTCCTGATGACAGAATGCTGGGGACCAAACCGGGTGTCAACCTGCCCCTCCACCACCAGAACCGGGTGATCGGAGTCATTGGTGTCACCGGGGACCCGGAGGAGGTCCATCCCATTGCCCTGATTGTCAAAATGTCCATGGAAACCATGCTGGATTATGAGTACCAGAGAGAGCAGACCAGCAAAAGGCAGAGCCAGAAGGAACACTTCGTCTACCGACTGACCAGCGGAGCCGTCAGGGATCCGGGAGAACTGAAAAAAGAGGCGGCTGGCCTGGGCTATTCAGAGGGGCCTATGCGGATTCCCATTCTGATCCGTCTGGAGGGCGAGGGGGCAGAGCCCCAGGAGGTCCTGGACCGGATCAAGGGGGAGGTCCTCCACACCTCCCAGGACATATCCCTGGTTACCAGGGAGGGGGAGATCCTCATCTATAAATGTCTCCCGGAGGAGAAAAACATTTTCTCGGACTACAAGTATCTGATTGGTGAATACCTCCATCCTTTCATGATGCGGGCGGCCCAGGACAAGCTTGTTTACCGCTTTTTTGTGGGCAGTATACAGGACCAGTTCCATTATTACGCTGCCGCCTATGACCATTGCCGCTGGCTGGAAAAGGAACTGCCCGGCAAGGGGAGAGGAATCTTTTTCTATGATTATGTGGATGCCTATGTCAAGGGTCTGGTCCCTGACATTGAATACCACAGGATGTTTAACTGCGTGAAAAAAAGATTTGCCGGCAAGGAGCGGGACCGCTATCTGGAGACGGTGGGCAGCCTGAAGCGGAATAATTATAATATGACGGCAGCCAGCAGGGAATTGTTTGTCCACAAAAATACCCTGACCTTCCGCTTTGACAAGATCAGAAATCTTTTCGACATGAATCCGGTCCGCAATGCCGGGGACCGGGAATTTATGGAATACCTGCTCTATTATCTGTCCGGCGGTGATTGACGGGCGGACGGAGCCTGGAAGCTTGAAAGGCTTGAAACAGGGAGACCTGGAAACTTGTAGACAGGGAAACCTGGAACTTGAAAACCGGATTGGTCTGTTGTCCCAGCCTATATTATTCCTGAATGGGGAAGAAAAATTCTGGTTTTTTTGTGCTGGGACCACAAAAAAACCAGGTCTTTTTATACTGCTGATAAATTGTTCCCTTCACCTCCTTTTGCTATCATAAAGGTGAATAGAAAACTATGACAGGATTCCGGGGGAGTCCTGGTTCAGCAAAAGAGAGGAGGATATTATGGCTACTTTTAAGACCAATGACAATGTGGAGATTTATTATGAGGTGCACGGTGAGGGAAGACCCCTTTTCATGCTTCCGGGCTGGACCTGTACCACTAATTTCTGGAGAAACAATGTGCCCGAGCTGTCTAAGACCTGCAAGGTGATCTGCATGGATATGAGAGGCCACGGCCAGTCGGAAAAGGTGATGCACAGCCACCGGATCTCCCGCTACGCCATGGATGTGAAGAATCTACTGGATTATCTGGATGTGGAGGATGTAACAGTGCTGGGCTGGTCCATGGGTGTCTCCATTCTCTGGAGTTATATTGAACTTTTCGGAAACCACAGGATCAGCGGCCTGGTATGTGTTGACCAGTCCCCGGCCCAGTATATCGGACCTGACTGGAAGTGGGGCCAGAACTCCTGCTACGATGTGGAGACCTTTATCCGGACCTGCTGCGAGTCCCAGTTTAACCCGGACGGCCAGGCAGAGGGTCTGGTAGGGGCCTGCATTTATAACACACCGTCTGCAGAGGATGCCAAGTTCCTGTCAGATGATATTAAGAAATGTCCGCCTTATGTACGGATTGAAATTATGAGAGACCATACCAATCTTGACTGGAGAGATTTCATACCTACTATCAAGCTGCCTACCCTGGTTTGTGTGGCAAGACACAGTCTGATCTTTGACTGGCAGGGCAGTGCCTGGGTAGGGGAAAATATCCCCGGTGCCAGGACAGAGTTCTTCGAGAACTCCGGCCACATGCTTTTCTGGGACGAGCCGGATAAGTTTAACAAGCTGGTCGGGGAATTTGTCGCAAACCATTAGGAGACCATAAACCGGCTTAGGTCCAGTCAGTATCTCCCCAGGTGGGTTTGCCACAGACCGGGGAGAACAGACAGGAGGAAGCTATGACTTTGAGACAAGATGCAGATAGAATTATTAAGGACTCCATTCAAAGCGTACTGCCGGATGCGGCAGTTGCCAGGGCCTTAAAAGGGAAGAACTTTGGCCCGGGCAGGCTTCTGGTGGTGGCAGCGGGCAAGGCAGCCTGGCAGATGGCAAAGGCCGCTTCAGAGGTGCTGGGTGACGCCATTGACGCAGGGGTAGTTTGTACCAAGTACCAGCATGTCAAGGGAGAGATTTCCCGCTTTTGCTGTATGGAGGGAGGACATCCGGTACCGGATGCCAATTCCTACAAGGCTACCCAGGCAGCCCTGGACCTGACCCGGGACCTGACAGACCAGGACTGGGTAATCTTTCTCTTGTCCGGCGGTGGCTCGGCCCTCTTTGAAAAACCTTTGGTTTCAGAAAAGGAAATGGCAGAGCTGACGGAAGAATTACTGGCCTGCGGGGCGGACATCATTGAGATGAATACCATACGCAAAAGATTGTCAGCCGTAAAAGGGGGCAGGTTCGCAGAACATTGTCAGCCGGCCCGTATTTACAGCATCGTACTCAGTGATATCCTGGGAGACCCCTTGGATATGATTGCCTCCGGTCCTGCCTATCCGGACAGCAGCAGCTGCCAGGATGCCATGAGAATCGCGGACAAGTACCAGCTGCATCTGACTAAGGCCTGCAGACAACTTCTGGCCAGGGAAACGCCAAAGTCTCTGACCAATGTGGAGACAGTCATCACGGGAAGTGTGCGGGAGCTTTGCCGGGCAGCCTCAGATAGCTGCCGTGAGCTGGGCTACCGGCCTGTGATCCTGACAGACCAGCTCTGCTGCCAGGCCAGGGAGGCCGGGTCCTTCCTTTCTTCCATCGCCAGGACCTACCAGACGACAGAAGAAAGCCTGGCCTTTATCGCTGGTGGGGAGACGGTGGTCCGTTTGACTGGCTCCGGCAAGGGCGGCCGCAACCAGGAGATTGCCCTGGCAGCTGCGGCGGGAATTGCCGGTCTTAAGGATACGGCGGTTTTCAGTATAGGTAGTGATGGGACCGACGGTCCCACCGACGCGGCAGGAGGCTACTGTGACGGCAATAGCAAAAATGACCTGGCAGACAGAGGGATCGATATTTACGAAACCCTGGAGGATAATAATGCCTATCCGGCCCTGAAGGCTTGTGGAGGGCTGATTATTACTGGGCCGACAGGAACCAATGTCAATGATGTGGCCCTGGTGCTGATCAGGAGATGACCGGCCGGGAAGAAGGCCGGGATTGATTACAGCTATAATCCTACTAAATAAAAGATAAAACATACAAAGATAAAAAAATATAGACGAGTAAGACCCTTGTCCGGATTTATGGTCCGGCAGGGGTCTTTTGTCTGCTTGGGAGTCTGGATGGTCTGACCTCTTACTGGGAGTTTGGCAGGATATTTCAATACTGAACATATTTTAGCCCGTCAGCTTATTTGGCATTATGGAAAGAGTGTGATATGATGGGATGAAACCCTGATGAGAACAAGAGGAAGGGACTGGCCGGGCCAGACCGGGCCGGTCTTCTGTAAACAGGGTCTTGTAAAAAAGACATATAAACAAAGTTTTGTAAATCAAGCTTTGCAGACAAAAGTTTTGTAAACAGAGCATTGTAAGCAGAACAGGAGAATGAAAGTATGAAGCCGGAGATTTCAGTGATTGTTCCGGTCTATAATATAGAGAACTATCTCTGGCCCTGTCTGGAGAGCCTTAAAAGACAGACCTTTTCCAATATAGAGGTTCTTCTGGTGGATGACGGGTCAGTGGACGGGAGTGGCCGGATCTGTGATCAGGCTGCCCGGAAGGATAACCGCTTTCGGGTGATCCACCAGGACAACCAGGGGCTCAGTAAGGCCCGGGAGGCAGGAGTCCGCCAGGCCCGGGGCGAATGGATCATGTTTGTTGACGGAGACGACTGGGTGACAGAGGATTTCTGCCTGAGGGCCCTTTTGGGGGTCCGGAAAAGCAATGCGGATATCTGCATTTTTGAATTCTTTGAGGTATGGCAGACCCGGCCCTATTGCCAGGACCACCAGGCTATGACCCTGAGTGGGATGGTGGACAGGGACCAGGCTATGGCCCTGCTGGCCGGGAGTCAGATTCTTGATTACCTGTGGAATAAGATCTATAAGCGGTCTCTGCTGGCGGATCTGGATTTTCCCGACTGCAGGCTTCTGGAAGACATGAGAAGCAGCTGCAGGATCTTTAACCGGGCCTCCCGTTTTTACCTGCTTCCGGACCGGCTTTATTACTACCGTCGGCGGAAGGGGAGTCTGACAAATAACCTGTCAGGGCCTCGGGAGTCTAAAGAAGTCCTCCTGGCCAGCTATGACAAATACCGCTATATAAGCAGGGCCTGCCCGGGGGCGGAGGAGGCTATGGACCAACTTCTTTTAAGCAGGGAGTTGAACTATTATGCCTTTAATTATTTTGTTCCCTGGGAGAGAAGGAGCCTGGAACAGGTCCGGCGACGCATACTGGCCAGACAAAAGCTGCCGGAGACCACGACAGGGCTTAGGAAGCGGGCTCTGGGGATTCTCAGAAGGTCCGGCCTGGCCTTTGCCCTCTCATGGCGGATCAGGACCAGGATCAAGGAAAAGAAACAAGTCCCGCCGGTCGGAATCGAATTTTATCCCCAGCCTGCTGAGAGAGGAAGAAACAAATAATAATCTGGAAGAAAAAAGGTGTAAGGAATGAGTGGCATACTTGAAAAAATGAAAAACATAAGACGGGGAGAAGGGGGATCAGGCATGGACATGCTGAATGGGTCCCTGCTGGATAAGATTATCCTTTTTGCCATTCCCCTGGCCCTGGGCAGTATTCTTCAGCAGCTGTTCAATGCGGTGGATATTGCCGTGGTCGGCCGATTTGCCAGCAGCGAGGCCCTGGCGGCAGTAGGGGCCAATTCCTCCCTGGTTATGCTGATTCTGGGCCTTTTTTTAGGTCTGTCTGTGGGCAGTAATGTAGTAATCGCCCGCTATCTGGGTGAGGGAAGGGAGGACAGGATCTCTGACGCGGTCCACACCTCTATGACCTTGTCCCTGATCAGTGGTATATTGCTCTTGATTATTGGCCAGCTGGTGGCCAGGCCCATGTTGACCCTCATGTCCACACCGGACAATATTATGGAGCTGGCAGTGCTCTACCTGAGGATCTATTCCATTGGCATGCCTTTTATCATGGTCTATAATTTCGGGGCTGCGGTTCTCAGAAGTTTCGGGGATACCAGGCGGCCTCTGATCTGTCTGATTATCTCAGGCGTCTTAAATGCCATACTGAATGTAATATTTGTGGTGGTCTTCCACATGAGTGTGTCGGGAGTTGCCATAGCCACCGTCATGGCCAACGGAGTGTCAGCGGCCATGGTAGTGTATTTTCTGATGAAGGAAAAGGGACCGGTCAGACTGGATCTGACCAGGCTGGGTATCCACAGTGAGGATTTGAGAAAGATCATCATGATCGGTGTCCCGGCAGGCCTGCAGAGTATGCTCTTCTCCTTTTCCAACGTCTTCATCCAGTCAGCCATCAATGGCTTTGGCGCCTACGCCGTAGCCGGCAATTCGGTAGCGGCCAATTTTGAGTTTATCGCTTATTTTATGATCAACGGCTTCAATCAGGCGGCGGTGACCTTCACCAGCCAGAACTATGGGGCCGGCAAAAAGAAGCGGTGTCTTAAGGTGCTTGGGATCTGCCTGGCCTGTGCTGTGGTGGCTAACCTGAGTCTGACCAGCCTCTTTTATCTGGGGAGGGGTTCTCTGCTGCCCCTCTTTACCAGGGACCAGGAGGTTATCGACTATGCGGTGACCAGGATGAAGTGTATTCTTATATTCCAGTGGATCGCTGCCAGCTATGAGGTGGGAGGGTCCGCCCTGAGGGGCTACGGTTATTCCATGGTTCCGGCAGTCCTGACTGTCTTCGGGACCTGCCTTTTGAGGATCGTCTGGATTCATACAGTGGCGGTCCGGATCCCGACCATGGCCGGCCTTTTAGTCTGCTATCCTTTTTCCTGGGTTGTGACGGGAAGCCTGGTCCTGGCGGCCTATGGGCTGGTCTGGAAATATCGGATCAAGACGGCCTGACTGCTTGCCCGGCCTATGGGCTGGTCTGGAAATACCGGATCAAGACGGCCTGACTGCTTGCCCGGCTTATGGGCTGGTCTGGAAATGCCGGATCAAGTCGGCTTAACCGCCGGGACACTGGAAAAGAAGATTGGAAGAAATGATAGTGAAGAAAATGACATGTCATTATAATAAGGTTTCACATAAAAACTGAGGAAAGGGATAGGAAAAATGCAGAAAGCGAAAGCAGGCAAAGAAGAGATCATACTGGAAAATAAGATGGGCTATATGCCCATACCCAGGCTCCTTTATTCCATGGCCCTGCCCATGATGATTTCCATGTTTGTCCAGGCCCTCTATAATATTGTGGACAGCATATTCGTAGCCAGGCTTTCAGAACAGGCTCTCACCAGTGTGTCCCTGGCCTTCCCCATGCAGAATCTCATGATCGGAGTGGGAACCGGAATCGGAATTGGTACCAATGCCCTCCTGTCCCGGAAGCTGGGAGAGAAAGACTTTGAGACAGCCGACAGGTCCGCCATGCAGGGAATCTTTCTTTCTGCCTGCGCCTTTGCCCTTTTTGCCCTCGTGGGTCTTACCTTAGTGGGTCCCTTCTTCCGGGGCCAGACCCAGGCCCCGGAGATCATCGATGGTGGGATCAGCTATCTTCGCATCATCTGTATCTGTTCCGCGGGCCTCTTTGGCCAAATGATCATGGAGAGACTGCTCCAGTCCACGGGTATGACTTTTTATTCCATGATTACCCAGACTACAGGAGCGGTTATCAACATTATCCTGGATCCCATTATGATTTTTGGCCTCCTGGGCTTTCCCAGGATGGGGATAGCAGGTGCCGCTGCGGCCACTGTCATCGGCCAGGTATCGGCTGCCCTGCTGGCCGTCTATTTTAACCTGACTAAAAATAAAGAGCTGCATTTCCGGCTGCAGAACCTGAGACCGGACCCTGCCATGATCCGGCAGATCCTCCTCATAGGAGTTCCCTCCCTGATTATGGTGGCCATAGGGTCGGTCATGACCTTTTTCATGAACCGGATTCTGGGTCAGTTCACCTCCACAGCTGTGGCTGTTTTCGGCATTTTTTTCCGTATGCAGAGCTTTATCATGATGCCGGTCTTTGGCCTCAACGGAGGGATGATTCCTATTATTGCCTATAATTATGGGGCAAAAAACCGGGAGCGGATTATAGAGACCATCCGTCTGGGTATCATTACGGCTATGGGAATCATGTTGGCCGGTCTCCTGCTGTTACAGCTCTTCCCACAGAAAATGCTGCTCCTTTTTGATGCCTCGGAAAGTATGATGTCCATAGGGGTTCCTGCCTTCCGGATCATCAGTCTGTCCTTTATCATGGCTGGATACAGTATCGTGGCATCCTCAGTCTTCCAGGCCTTTGGGGAAAGTATTCTCAGTATGATCATGTCCCTGGTACGGCAACTGTTTGTCCTCCTTCCGGCCGCCTGGCTGCTGGCAAGAATGGGGGATGTCAATCTGGTCTGGTGGGCCTGGCCCCTGGCAGAGCTGGCTGCCGTTGCCATCAGCAGCATTTTCCTGCGCCGGGTCAACAGGGATATCATCAGCGGGCTGGAATCGGGAAAAACCGGAAGATCGGAAGTTTAATATTAGGGAAGTGAGAAAAATGATCAGAATATATGTCTCTGACTTAGCATATAAAGAGAAAGCCCTGGCCCTAAAGGCTTCCTTTGATGAAGGAGGGTTCCTGGAAGGAGTAGGGGCTTGTCAGCTGCTTTTCAGCCAGGAAGACCTGCTGGAAAATGAGAGATACCTGCGTCTGGATGCCGGGGGCCTGACCCTGGTGGAGGGCAGGCTGGAACTTAGAGGAGATTTCCGCCAGCTGCTTCCCCGGGTCCGGGGAGGCCACCTGCAGCACGAGAAGCTTCTGCGGGCCGCAAGAATGAAGGACCTTCCTGAACACCCACTGGCTGTGGACGCCACGGCAGGCCTTGGTGAGGATGCCTTTATCCTTGCCTGTGGAGGATATTCTGTAGTATTATGTGAATATAACCCTGTCATCGCTGCTCTTCTTGAGGATGCCCTTTGCAGGGCCAGGAAGGACCCTGACCTGACAGAGGCAGCCACAAGGATGAGCCTGGTCAGGGGTGACGGTATAGAGAATCTGAAAAGGCTGGCAGGAAAACCGGACCTGGTTTATCTGGATCCCATGTTTCCAGTCAAGCAGAAGTCGGGTATCAGCAAGAAGAAGCTGCAGCTGTTGCAGAAGCTGGAGCTGCCCTGCTCCAGGGAAGATGAGTTGATGGCAGCCGCTCTGGCTGCCGGCCCGGCCAGGATTGTTGTGAAGCGTCCTGTCAAGGGTCAACCCCTGGCAGGTAAGAAGGCCAGCCATTCCATCGTCTGTAAAAATGTCAGGTTTGACTGTTATGTTCTGCCTGGCCGGCAGACCAGAGGACAGGAGGGATGACCGGACAGCTTATAGTTGGAGATTATGTCAGACAGAAGAGAATCAGATCAGGAGGTTGGAAATATGTTGAAAAAGTTTTGTTGCGGCCTGTTAATGCTTGTTTTTGCGGCGGCCTTTTCCTGTCTGCCGGTCCAGGCTGGAGAGGTGAAGTCTGTGGCCGGAGGCTCCGGGGCTAAGTCAGACTACAAGGCCATCAAAAAGGAACTGGAAGATACAGGCTATGTCAAGTTGGTGGCCGGAGAGACTTATGACCTTGGCAACAAGGTCCTGCACGTAAAAAGTAACTGGACCATAGAAGCTACCGGGGCCACCATCATGGGCAGGAACTGTATTTTGCTCAATGTCCCTGAGTGCACCGGTTACGGGGCGATTCAGAATTTCAGAATCAATGGCGGGACCTGGGTCAGCAGCAACCCTCAGGGAGTCGAAAAGAGCGCCATAAAGATCAGCCACGGCCAAAATATCTCATTTACCAACATGACTATGCGCTGGTCCAACCTGAATAACCATAGCATCGAACTGGTGGGATGCAGGGATGTGACCATCAGTAATTGTAATATAGACGGCCTGGGAAGCGGCAGCAGCAACAGTGTGGAGGAGGCTATCCAGATTGATCTGGCCGCTCCCCTGACGGCTCTTTTTCTTGCAGATTATAATGCCTGGGCCCTGAATCTCTGGAACGGGGCTCCCTGTGAGAATATTCTGATCAAGAATTGCTATGTCAGAGGCTGCAGGGGTATCTGCGCTAATTTTGCTGCCAAGGATGCCAAGGCCGGCAGGAAAGGCTATCTCAAAAAATTCCACAGAAACATAGTCATCACCGGGAATACGATTATCGGTGAGACAAGTGAAGGTCTGGCCATGTTTAATGTGCTTGGGTCTACTGTGAGCAATAACACCATAATCTCAAGAAAAAAGCAGATATTTTCTACCTATTCCATAGGCTGCCATTTTTGCCTCATGGGGAAAATACCCCGTCTCTACAGGAAGTTCACTGTAAAAATTACCGGCAACTTAATAGGCGGCGGCCGTAATGCCCTGTCTTTTAACAGCCAGTCTAAGAGTAGTTATGATCGTATAAATATCAAATATAACAAGCTCTATTGTAAGCGGGGTGCCAAAAGGGCCTTCTCGGCGACTAAGGTGGGTACCATCAGGACCAGGGGTAATTATACCCGCAAGTGGTAAAGGTCAGCAGGCTGACCGGTCCGGTATATTGTGACAAATCATAAAATGGAATTCTTTCGTCTTTCGTGGCGGAAGGGTTCCTTTTTTATTTTCCAGGAAAGTCCCCGGTTAATTGTGAATCCGGTTATTTATGAATAAAAATTAAGTATGGATGAAAATCCCTGGGGAACATGCTGCTATTTTGCAAGGGATTGACAGACAGACCGGACCATGTTAAGATGATTGGAAAATATTTACAAATACATGAGGAAAGGGATAGACAAAGGGTAAAAAGAAAAGATGAGAAGACCAGTCTTTATCGCATGGACAGGACTTGTGCTTGGAGAGGCCGCTGCCCTTGTCCTGGGAAAACCAGGTCTCTTTTTACCGGTTTTATTGTTCTGCCTCCATGCCCTGCTATGGCTCGGGGAAAGGAGGCAGGACCGGGGGCCTGCAGCCAGCCTAAAGCTAGCCTGGATAAGGTCGTCTCTTGGGACAGGCAGACTGGCAGCGACCTTCAGGGCAATGAGACTACGGACCGCGGACCTGACTGGGGTCAGGAGGAAGGCCGGGAAGGAGATAAAGACCGGTCTTATTTTATTGTGCCTATTCATGTTCCTGGGAGCCCTGTCCTTCCTGGCCCAGGGCCAGCCAGACCAGGCGGAACTCCTGCTGGACAGAGCCAGCAGGCTGGGGGACCCAGCCCCGACAGGCTCGCTGCAGGGTCAGGTAGAGGAAGTGAAGACGACAGCTGCAGGAAACAGCCTGCTCTTAAAAAAGAATGCGGTTTTCCGTTACAGGAACCACTTTTACCGGTGTTCTTTCCGCTGCCGGGTGACCGGGGAAGAGGAGGGCGGGATCTGTCCTGGCGACCGGCTGGTCCTCACCGGCCGGCTGCAGGCCTTTGACCCGGTAGAAAACCCGGGTGAGTTTCCGGCCAGGGATTACTACTATGCCAACGGAATCCGCTACAGCTTCCGGATGGAAAGGCTGCTGTCCCTGGACAGACCGGCATTTTCTGCCGCCAGACTGGTCTATCTTTTTGGAAGAAGGATGGCAGCTGTCTACATGGATTGCGTGGCGGAGAGGGAGAGAGGGGTCTTCAAGGCCATGGTATTAGGGGATAAGTCAGAACTTTCCGAGGAAGTCAGAGAGCTTTATGAAGAGAACGGGGTGGCCCACCTGCTGGCCATCAGCGGCCTTCATGTATCTGTGGTGGGAGGCTGGATCTTTAAGAGACTACGGAAAAGAGGTCTGGGCTATGGCCCGGCCTGTCTGGCAGGAGGGCTGGTCCTGGCTGGCTACGGGACCATGGTTGGCTTTGGCAGTTCTGTCACCCGGGCCACAGTCATGTATCTGGCCTTTCTGTTCTCCCAGTATTATGGGGCGGATTATGATGTTCCCTCCTCCCTGGCCCTGGCGGGAAGCGTTCTTTTACTGTCTTCTCCCCTCAGGATCAAGGAGAGTGGCAGTATCCTTTCTTTTGCTTCCGTCTTTGCCGTGGGTATGGTCTGGCCCTGGGTCAGGGACAAGTTAGCCGACCGGAGAAAATATACAAAAAAGACTGGAGAACTGAGACCCGGGGACTGGGAACGCCTGATCAGGAGCAAGACCGGCCTGAGGTTAAAAAAAGGACAGCCCTTGCTGGTGGACCGGGTCCGGGATAGTCTGGCAGCCAGCCTGGTCATCAGCATGGTGACCATGCCACTGGTGGTCCGCTTTTTTTATGGCTGGTCGCCCTACAGTATTTTTCTCAATCTTCTGGTGCTCCCGGCCATGATGCCGGTGCTCCTGTCTGCCCTGGCAGGAGGGCTGGCCGGCAGTCTGGTCTCTTTTTTCTCCCGGCCTGCCGCTATTCGCCTTGCTTTTTTGATTTGTCTGCCGGCAGAACTTATCCTGCGCTGCTTCAGCCTGGTCTTTGAGGCCTGCAGGAGTCTGCCCTTTTCTTATCTGCTTACCGGATGTCCCAGCCTGGCCGCCATCTTTTTCCTTTATGGCTTGGAGGCGGGGGCAGTCTGGCTTTGGTACCGGAGAAGCTGGCGGGGGCTTTCTGCCCTGGCGGCCGGCCTCTGTCTGGCCCTGGTTTTCAAACCATCAGATCAGCTTAGGATGACCATGCTTTCCGTAGGCCAGGGAGAATGCATTCTACTGGCCTTGCCCGATGGCCGCCATATGATGATTGACGGTGGCAGCAGCAGCCGGCAGGAAATAGGCAGCTATGTTATCAGACCGGCCCTGAAATATTATGGTATAAGTCGTCTTGACTACCTGGTCATCACCCATACGGATGACGATCATATCTCCGGGGTGAAAGAATTGCTGCAAAAAGACTATCCGGTCACCAATCTCCTGCTTCCTGAGATGGGAGAGGCAGAGAAGACTGATGATCATTTCCAGGAAATACTGGACCTGGCCCGGGCCAGGGGAGTCCGGGTCCACAGGATAGAGCGGGGGAGACAACTTAAGGCTGGCCGGGCAGGCTTTTACTGCCTGAGTCCCTGGCGGGGCCTGGCCGCCGATGACCGCAATGCCTATTCGGTGGTCCTTTATCTACAATATGGGGACTTTGACGCCCTCTTTACCGGGGACATGGAGGAGGACCAGGAGGAGACCCTGGTCCGCTGGATGCAAGATTATGAGAGAGATACAGGCCATAGGCTTCTTACCGGCCTTGCTGACGGCCTGTCCCTTCTCAAGGTGGCCCATCATGGCAGCGGCCATTCCAGCTGCCAGGCCTTTCTGGCCTGGTTTGGGCCGAAGAAGGCAGTCATTTCCGCCGGCAAGGATAACCGTTATGGCCATCCTCACAGAGAGACGATCTGGCGGCTGGAGGCCGCCGGTGTGAAGGAGAATCAGATCTTCGCTACCCTTTGGGGCGGAGCCATCGAACTGGAGACAGACGGTCTTGACAGCCGGCTCCAGTACTGGAAGGAATGATTTCCCTAAAAGCCCCAGGAATAAATGTGGATATATAGTTCTTTCTGTGACTGTTTTTTTATGATATAATTGCAGAGATTTGCTATATGAGAAAATGACGACCCCGCAGCGAAGCTTCATTCGTGCCTGGTCATTGATCCGGACATCCATCGGGATATCCGTTGAGTATCTATTAAGATTGAGTATCTGTTGAGATTGAGCATCTGTTGAGATTGAGCATCTATTGAGATTGAGTATCTATTGAGATAAGGAAGGAAAAATACTATGCTAAAGCAGTTATCTATTTTCGCGGAAAATAAAAGAGGAACCATGACAAAGCTGACCGGGATCCTTGCCAGAGAGGGGATTAATATTCTGGGCTCGGTAACCAATGACAGTGCCGAGTACGGTATCGTCCGTATGATTGTGACAGAGCCGGAGAAGGCCTATGAGGCCCTCAAGGAGGATGGATGGATCTGCAGGCTTACGGATGTGATCGGCGTGGAGATCACCGATGAGGTGGGTCAGCTTAACAAGCTGCTCCAGGCCATCGAGTTCAGCTGCATCAGTGTGGATTACATCTACCTGTCCTTTGACCGGGAGACGGCCCGGCCGGTGATCATTTTCCATACGGAGGATGTCCAGGAGCTGGAGTCTTCCCTCAGTTTCCAGGGCTACCAGGTCCGTTGACCACTCATTCAGGAAGAGAACAAACCTGAAAAGATTAAATAGAAGCGGAAAGCTATGTTTTTATGTTTTTTGTCACTATTGTTGGCAGGAGACATTATATTCACCTTTTATTTAGGGAAAATGTAAAAAAAACACAGGAAAATAGCACATATTTGCCAAGCAGTTCCTTGTTTTTACCTACCTGTAATGGTATATTATTGAAAGGGAAAGACTTTACCCAAATAAATTAATGAGGAGGAACTGAAATGAAAAAGAAGATTTTAGCAGTGGCTTTGGCCGCAGCTATGGTAGTTGGCATGGCTGGCTGTGGAGGAGGAAGTTCTGCACCAGAGACATCTACCGGCGCTGAAGGAGAAGCAACTGCCGAGGTAAGTGGCAGTGACTTGAATGTCATGCTGGAAACACCTGTACAGTCTCTTGACCCCCAGCAGGCTACAGACGGTACATCTTTCGAGGTAATCGCAGACTATACAGATGGTCTTATGCAGATGGCAGAAGATGGTACGCCTGTTGAAGCGATCGCTGAGTCCTATGAAGTATCTGAGGATGGTCTTACCTATACCTTCCATCTCAGAGACGCAAAGTGGAGTAACGGAACACCTGTCACAGCAGCGGACTTCGTATTCGCATGGCAGAGAGCCGTTGACCCGGCAGTAGCATCTGAGTATTCCTACATGATGAGCGATATCGGCCAGATTAAGAACGCCGAAGCAATCATCGCAGGAGAGAAGGATAAGAGCGAGCTTGGTGCCACAGCAGTGGACGACAAGACCTTAAAGGTTGAGTTGAACGTACCGGTCAGCTATTTCCTCAGCCTGATGTACTTCCCGACCTTCTATCCCGTTAACGAAGAGTTCTTCAACAGCGTAGGTGATTCCTTCGGAACCAGCCCTGACACTGTTCTTTCCAACGGAGCTTTCGTAATGGATGACTATCAGCCGGCCGCAACAGCCTTCCATCTCACCAAGAACGCTGACTACTGGGATGCTGACAGGGTTCAGCTTGCCGGATTAAACTACCAGGTAATCCAGGATTCCCAGCAGGCTCTGATGAACTACCAGACAGGCGCCCTTGATACAACCCTCATCAATGGTGACCAGGTAGACCAGGTTGAAGGCGACGAGGCCTTCAGGGCAATCGGTGCAGGTTACCTCTGGTATGTAAGCCCCAACATCGCAAAGGTGAAAGAGTTTGACAACCTGAATATCCGTATGGCTATGACCATGGCCATCAACCGTGACGCTATCACACAGGACGTTCTCAAGGACGGTTCCGCTCCTACTTACACGGCAGTTCCTATGGACTTCGCTACAGGTCCCGACGGATCTGACTTCTCCGCAGACCAGACCAAGTTCTCTGACGTATGTGCTTTTGACGCAGACAAGGCTGTTGAGTTCTGGAACGCTGGTCTTAAAGAGTTAGGCACAGACAAGCTGGAGATTGAGATGATCGTAGACGATGATGACGCTCCTAAGAAGGTTGCCCAGGTTCTGAAAGAGCAGTGGGAGACCACTCTTCCCGGCCTTACAGTTAATCTGAAGACAGAGCCCAAGAAGCAGAGAGTTAAGGATATGGAAGACGGTAACTACCAGCTTGGTCTTACCCGCTGGGGACCGGACTACGCAGATCCTATGACCTATCTTGGTATGTGGGTAACTGACAATAATAACAACTACGGTCTCTGGACCAATGCAGACTACGATAAGATCATCGCAGACTGTACCACAGGCGAGCTGGCTCTCGATGCTGAGAAGAGATGGACAAGTCTCTATGACGCAGAGCAGATTGTCATGAATGAAGCAGTGATCTTCCCGCTTTACACCCAGTGTAACGCAGAGATGATTTCCCCGAAGGTAACCGGAATCGAATTCCATCCTGTTGCCCTTAACCGTGTATTTAAGAACGCAGTTAAGTCTGAGTAATTTCAGCTGACGGTTTTTAAGGAAGGCCGGACCGGTTCTATGACCGGACAGGGCCGGAGCTGACCATAGCTCCCGCTTTTAAAATTAGACAGAAGCTTAACGTGAGCCGTACGATGGTTTATGCTGCCTTGTGCGGCTCACATTTTCCCTGGATGATCCCAGGGAGTCCGGATTTTACAGGGCAGGCTGCCGGGCGGCCCCGGCTCCCTGCAGACTAGATGAACACTTATACTTTTAAGGAGTAATACCCGTGAAAAAATATGTTGCAAAGCGTGTGATCACAGCCATATTTACCCTGCTGGTCATATTGCTTGTCCTCTTTATTCTGATGCAGCTCATGCCTGGATCCCCCTTCAATGACGAGAAGCTGAATGCGGACCAGAAAGCTGCCCTCTATGCCAAGTACGGACTGGACCAGCCAGTATTTATCCAGTTTTTCCGCTATGTTGGCAATATGCTCCGCGGAGACTTTGGCGTGAGCTACAATATTTCGAAAAATACACCGATTTCTCAGCTTATTGCGACGAGACTTCCTGTTTCCATAGCCATCGGTGGCTTCGCTGTGGCCATCGGTGCGGTGATCGGTCTGATTCTGGGCCTGATCGCGGCCTTCAGGCATGATACCATCCTGGATACCATATGTACGATCATATCGGTTATTGGCGTGTCGGTGCCTTCCTACGTGTTCGCTCTGGCCTTAAGTTACCAGTTTGGCTATGTATGGCAGGTCTTCCCCATGCTTTATAATTCGGCGGAGGCATTGAATTCCAGTGTCTTGCCCAGTGTATCCCTGTCCATGTTTACCATGGCTTCCATCGCCCGTTTTACCAGGACGGAGATGCTGGAGGTTCTGGGCAGTGAGTATATGCTTCTGGCAGAGAGTAAAGGAATCTCGGGAGCGTCCCTGATTTTCCGACATGCCCTGAGGAATGCCTTGATCCCTATTATCACCGTCCTGGCCCCCCTGATTGTCGACCTGATGACCGGGTCCCTGGTGGTAGAGAAGATTTTTGCCATTCCCGGCGTGGGATCCCTGCTGGTAAATGCGATCCAGTCCAATGACTACAATGTGGTCATATCCCTGAGTTTCATTTACTCTGCCCTCTACATAGCAATTATGCTGGTTGTGGATATCCTCTACGGTATCATTGATCCGAGAATCCGCCTGGCCAAGGACAACGGATAGGAAGGTGGTGTGAGTATGTTTCATAAAAAAGAAAATACTGCCGCCGCCCTGGCAGTGACAAAGAATAATTATGTTCCTGTGGATACAGACTTTGTCTTTAAGGACAATGCCGGAGAGATTGAGATTGATACCAACTTCGCCTCCCAGAGTTTCTGGAAGGAAGTAGTAATCCGTTTCGTCCACAAAAAAAGTGCGGTTTTCGGAATTGTCATGATTCTCTTCATTACCTTCATGGCTATTCTGGGCCCCAATATGAATTCCTACAGCTACTCCGGACAGATTCTGGAACAGAAGAGCCTGGCTCCCCGTGTCCAGGGTCTGGAGAATATGGGCATTTTCAACGGAGATGAGAAGATGCACACCTCCACCGGAATAAAGGTGGTTAATAACTACAAAGAAAAAGGCTTTGACGATGTCTACTACTGGTTTGGTTCCGACAACTTCGGCCGTGATATCTGGACC